>LNFM01001585.1_pt1 | contig 125522 bp, 128 predicted proteins | sample 596031 | NCBI WGS metagenome assembly LNFM01 (sample SAMN04254537, study PRJNA301005) | activated carbon metagenome | isolation source: dual media filters at the Ann Arbor, Michigan drinking water treatment plant | place: USA: Ann Arbor | reverse complement strand
CCAAATACCACATCGGCCAGGTGCTTCGCCATCGAAAGCACCCCTTTCGGGGTGTCGTGTTCGACGTTGACGCGATGTTTTCCAACACCGAGGATTGGTACGAGAACATTCCCGAAGACAGCCGTCCGTCGAAGGACCAGCCGTTCTACCATCTTCTCGCCGAGAATGACCAAAGTTACTATGTCGCCTATGTGTCCGAGCAGAACCTGGTCCCGGATGAAACCGGCGAGCCGGTCGACCATCCCGACCTCGGCGATCTGTTCGGCGATTTCGAGGATGGCCGCTACCCGCTGCAGTTCCAGATGAATTGACGGTTACGGCTTGCTAACCCTTGGCCGCTAGGCTGGCTCCGAACGCAAAGGGGTCTAGCCATGAAACTGAAGCCATCCACAATCAACGGGGTACTGACCGTCACGGTCCAGGAAGACCGTATCGACGCCGCCAGCGCGCTGCAATTCAAGGAACGGATGCGCGATGTGACGCAAGGCACCGCCGCACGGGTGATCCTCGACCTTGGTCAGGTCCAGTTCCTTGATTCCAGCGGCCTCGGCGCGGTGGTCGCGGTGATGAAACTGCTCGCCCCCGACCGCACGCTGGAACTGGCCAACCTGACCGCGACGGTGCAGAAGGTGTTTCGTCTGACACGGATGGACACCATCTTCACCATCCATCCCGCGGCCGGCATCGCAGGCCAGAATGCGCTCAGGGCCTGATCCTGAATCGGGGCCAGAAGGCCCGCTTCACCTCGTATTCCCCGGCGATATGCTGTCGGTGCGCAAGGCGCTGCGCCGGATTGCCCGGTCCGCCCAGTTGCAAGGTCTTTCGCTGGCCGACCGGGGCAGCGCCGAACTGGTGCTGGCCGAAGTGCTGAACAACATCGTCGAACACGCCTACCGCCACAGCGCGGGCGACATCGCGCTGACCCTGTTCCGCCTGTCCGAAGGGCTGGCTGTACAGCTCACCGACACGGGCAGCGCCATGCCCGGCTGCACCGTGCCGGCAGGCCGCCTGCCCGAAGGGCTCGACGGTCCGGCTGCGGCCCTGCCGGAAGGCGGCTTCGGCTGGTTTCTGGTTCACAGCCTGACCCGCGACCTCGTCTACGAACGCACGGCGGGCCAGAACCGGTTGGGCTTCACCCTGCCATTCGACTGAATTTTCGGTAATCGCCCCGGAAACGCCACTGTCACGAACCGGCCACGCCACTTCCACCCGGCACCTTTGGCGCTGCGGCCTCGCGCCGTGCCCCGGTGTCCGGACAACAGCCCCCATTCACCCCGGGCGCCGGGGCAATTGCGCCGATCTCCGGCTTGGCTTCCGCCAGCCAGCGCCATAGGTTGCTTCGCGACAAGGGGGAAAACCGATGCGTGATTTGCACCTGCCCGGCCGCTCGGCCGTCTATGCCCAGAACGGCGTCTGCGCCACTTCGCACCCGCTGGCCGCGCAAGTCGCGATCGAGGTTCTGAAATCCGGCGGCAACGCGGCGGACGCCGCCATTGCCGGGGCGGTCGTCCTCGGCATTGCCGAACCACAGATGACCGGCATTGGCGGCGACTGCTTTGTTCTGGTCAAACCCGCTGGCTCCGAGGAAATCATCGCGCTCAATGGTTCGGGCCGCGCACCGCAGGGCCTCGACGCTGACGCCCTGCGCGCCGCGGGCCACGCCACCATGCCGATCCAGGCCATCGAGGCGGTCACCATGCCCGGCGCGATCGACGCCTTCTGTCGCCTGAACGCTGACTACGGCCTGAAATCCATGGCCGACATCCTTGCCCCGGCCATCCACTACGCCGACGAAGGTATTCCCGTCGCGCCCCGCGTCGCCTTCGACTGGGCCGATGATCTGCCCTGCATCAAGGGCGCGGCTCGCGACTTCTACACCCTTGGCGGCCATGCCCCCGTCGTGGGCCAGATCTTCCGCGCCCCCGGCCAGGCCGAGGTTCTGCGCCGCATCGCCAAGGAAGGCCGCGCCGGCTTTTACGAAGGCGAGGTGGCCGAAGACATGATCGCCTCGCTTCAGGCTCTTGGCGGCAGCCATACCCACGACGATCTGGCTGCCACCGGCTGCGACTACACCACCCCGGTGTCGGGGCCCTACCAGGGGATCGAGCTGGTCGAACACCCGCCGAACGGTCAGGGCGCGACCGCGATCCTGCTTTTGAACATCCTCAGCCACTTCGATCTGAAATCGCTGGACCCGTTCGGCACCCAGCGCGCCCATATCGAGGCCGAGGCGACGAAGCTCGCCTATGACGCGCGCAACCGCTTCCTTGCCGACCCGGATCATACCACCCGGCTCGATCACATGCTGTCGGCTGACACCGCCGCGAAACTTGCCGCCCTGATCGACCCCAAACGCGCCATGCCCGCCGCCGCGCCGCTGACCGAGGCGGTCCACCGCGACACCATATACATCACAGTGGTCGACCGCGACCGCATGGCCGTATCGCTGATCTACTCGATCTTCTGGGGCTTCGGTTCCGGCCTCGCCTCATCGAAATTCGGTATCAACTTCCAGAACCGCGGCGCCGGCTTCAGCCTGACCCCCGACCATCCGAACGAGGCCGGCGGCGGCAAACGCCCGATGCACACCATCATCCCCGGCATGTTGCGCAAGAACGGCCGCACCGTGATGCCCTTCGGTGTCATGGGTGGCGCCTACCAGCCCACCGGCCATGCCCGCTTCGTGTCGAACCTCACCGACTACGGCCTTGACCTGCAGGCCGCCACCGACGCCCCCCGCTGCTTCTCCGGCGCCAACGGGATGGAAGTGGAACGCGGCTATTCCGACTCCGTCCGCGCCGACCTGGCGGCACTGGGTCACGAGGTCGTCATCCCCGACACCCCGCTCGGCGGCGCTCAGGCAATCCAGATTGAGGGCGACATCCTGATCGGCGCCTCCGATCCCCGAAAGGACGGCTGCGCCCTTGGCTACTGACCCCGTATCGCGCGCCGATTGGCCCGCCCTCACCGCCACCATTCGCGCCCTCACCCATGGCGAAACCGACACCGTCGCGCTGATGGCCACCCTCGCCTGCGAGATCCATCACGCCCACCCTTTCGCTGACTGGACCGGCTTTTACCGCGTCACCGCCCCCGACCTCTTGAAGATCGGCCCCTACCAGGGGGGCCACGGCTGCCTTGTGATCCCGTTCTCGCGCGGCGTCTGCGGTGCCGCCGCCCGCACCGGCGAGGTCCAGAACGTCCCCGACGTCGACGCCTTCCCCGGCCACATCGCCTGCGCCTCCTCCACACGCTCCGAGCTTGTCCTGCCGGTCTGGAACGGCCAGGGCCAGCTTCTCGGCGTCCTCGACCTCGACAGCGACACCCCCGCCGCCTTCACGCCCGAAGACGAAGCCGCCCTGATCCCCCTCCTCGCCGAGGTCTTCCACGACGCCACCTGACCCATTTGCCCCTTTCGCAACAACGCCACCGTGGCCCGCGCCCAACCAAAGGAACCAACCGTTGCCTGACATTACCCTTCTCGACGGCGGCATGGGCCAGGAACTGGTTGCCCGCTCCGGCGATGACCCCACCCCCCTCTGGGCGACCCGCGTCATGCTGGACCACCCCGGCCTCGTCCGCGACATCCACGCCGATTACTTCGCCGCCGGCGCCACCATCGCCACCACCAACACCTACGCCATCCACCACGACCGCCTCGCCCGCGTCGGCCTCGACGCCATGTTCCACGCCCTCCACCTCCGCGCATTGGCCGAGGCGCATGAGGCCCGCGTTGCCTTCCCCCACACCCGCATCGCCGGCTCACTCGGCCCGCTCAACGCCTCCTACCGCCCCGACCTCACCGAACCCCTCGCCGAGGCCGCCCCGAAATACGCCGAAATCGCCCGCCTCCTCGCCCCCCATGTCGACCTCATCCTGATCGAAACCGCCGCCTCGCTCGAAGCCGCCGAGGGTGCCGTGATCGGCGCGAAGGCCGCCGGCAAACCCGTCTGGCTCTCCGTCTCGGTCGATGACCACGATGGCACCAGGCTGCGCTCCGGCGAACCCGTCGCCGATCTTGCCCGCCTCCTCCACCACCCGATCGCCGCCCTCCTCGCCAACTGCTCGGTCCCCGAAGCCATGTCCGCCGCCCTCGCCGCGCTGAAGCCCCTCGGCTTGCCCTTCGGCGCCTATGCCAACGGCTTCACCCACATCTCCGGCAACTTCCTGAAAGACGCCCCCACGGTGAAGGAACTGACCCACCGCCACGACCTTACGCCCGAGAAATACGCCGACTTCGCCCTCCAGTGGGTCGCCCAAGGCGCGACCATCGTCGGCGGCTGCTGCGAGGTTGGCCCCGCCCATATCCGCCACCTCCACGCCCGCCTCACGGCCGAAGGCCACCGCATTGTCTGACCCCTCGCTGATTCCCGATTTCGCCTATGACCCGCCCGACACACCGCTCGCCTTCCTCCACGAAGACGCCCAGATTCTCGTGATGGACAAGCCCGCGGGCCTCCTGTCGGTCCCGGGCAAGCTCGAAGGCCGGCAGGACAGCCTCCTTTCCCGCCTGCAAGCCGCCCGCTGGGATACGCTCCTCGTCCACCGCCTCGATTGCGACACCAGCGGTGTGATCATCTTCGCCCGCACCAAACAGGCGCAGGGTTTTCTGGGCCAGGAATTCGAACAGCGCCGCGCGCAGAAAACCTACATCGCCCGCCTGCATGGCGCCCTCGCGCAAGACGAAGGCACCGTCGATCTCCCCCTCGGCTCCGATTGGGAATACCGCCCCCGCCAGAAGGTCACGCCCGATGGCAAGCCCGCCCAGACCGACTGGCAGGTGATCGACCGCACCGAAACCGAGACCCGCGTCCGCCTCACCCCCCACACTGGCCGCAGCCACCAGCTTCGCGTCCACATGCTGGCCCTCGGCCACCCCATTGTCGGCGACCAGATCTATGCCCCCGACACCTCGCGCAACTACCCGCGCCTGATGCTGCACGCCGAAACCCTGTCGCTCCACCACCCCGCCACCGGCGAAAGGGTCAGCTTCACAGCCCCCGTCCCGTTCTGAAATTCCGTTAACCGGGTTTCAAGGTTCACGGTTAATGCTGGGCCGGCACAAAGGGGCCAACCGAACCATGCTCAGCACCATATTCAACCTGCGTTACGCCCTTCTCACCTGGCCCGCGATCCTTGCCGTCACCACGGCGGTCCTGATGCTTTTCTACCCCGCGCAGGTCTGGTGGCTCCTCCCCTTCGCCGCGCTCTGCGTCGCTTCCGTCCTCGTCGGCATCCACGATCTGCGCCAGACGCGTCACGCGGTCTTGCGCAACTATCCCGTCGCCGCGCACCTGCGCTTCTTCCTTGAATCGATCCGGCCCGAGATGCGGCAGTATTTCTTCGAAGGTGACAAGGATGGCGCGCCCTTTGCCCGCGACCAGCGCGCCATAGTGTACCAGCGCGCCAAGCGCGACCTCGACAAACGCCCCTTCGGCACCCAGCACGATGTCTACCGTGAACAATACGAATGGCTGCACCATTCCATCGCACCGCAGCCCGTGGCACCGCTCGATACCTTGCGCGTCACGGTGGGAACAGATCGGGCAAAGCCTTATTCCACCTCGCTTCTGAACATCTCGGCCATGAGCTATGGCGCGCTGTCCGCCAATGCGATCCGGGCCTTGAACAAGGGCGCGCGGGTGGGCGGCTTCTTTCATGATACCGGCGAAGGTGGCGTTTCGCCCTATCACCGCGAATTCGGCGGCGATCTGGTCTGGGAAATCGGCTCGGGCTATTTCGGGGCCCGCGCAGCAGACGGCAGTTTCGATCCGGCAAGGTTTGCCGAAACCGCCGCCGATCCGCAGATCAGGATGGTCGAGCTGAAGCTTTCCCAAGGGGCCAAGCCCGGCCATGGCGGTGTCCTTCCGGCCGCCAAGGTCACGCCGGAAATCGCGCGCATCCGTGGCGTGCCGATGGGGCAGGACTGCAATTCCCCCGCCAGCCACTCCTGCTTTTCCACGCCCATCGGCCTTCTCGAACATATCGCCCTGATGCGCGACCTGTCGGGCGGCAAGCCCGCCGGTTTCAAGCTCTGCATCGGCCACCCTTGGGAATTCATGGCAATCTGCAAGGCGATGCTGGAAACCGGCATCACGCCCGATTTCATCGTGGTCGACGGGAAAGAGGGCGGCACCGGTGCTGCACCGCTCGAATTCATGGATTACGTCGGAATGCCGCTGCGCGACGGCCTCTCCTTTGTCCACAACGCGCTTGTCGGCATCGGGGTGCGTGACCGTATCCGCCTCGGCGCCTCGGGCAAGATCACCTCTGCCTTCGACATGGCCAGAACCATGGCCCTCGGGGCAGACTGGTGTAACGCCGCGCGCGGCTTCATGTTCGCGGTCGGCTGCATCCAGGCCCAGTCCTGCCATACCGGCCAATGCCCGACCGGCGTCGCCACGCAAGACCCCCTGCGCCAGCGCGCCATCGTGGTGGCCGACAAGGCCGAACGGGTGGCGAATTTCCACCGCAACACCCTGCACGCGCTGGCCGAACTGGTCGCTGCGGCCGGGCTGTCCCACCCTTCCGACCTGCGCCCCCACCACTTCCTGCGCCGCGCCTCGTCGGACAAGGTGATCTCGCTGGCCGAACAATATGAACAACTCGCCCCCGGCCAGCTTGCCGCCGCCCCCGCCTCCTCGCCGCACTTCGCCGAAGCCTGGGCTCTCTCAAGGGCCACATCCTTCGCAAGGGTGACCTGACGCTCCCAGCCCACGTTTCCCCTTCGCCAAATATCCCCGCCGGAGGCATGGCCGAGCCGGTTGTGCCGCAGGCACAGAGGCGAGACCGTCTCTTGCGCCAAAGGCGCTCCTGATTGCCCCGGCCAACCCTTGCCAAACGGTTAATGCCCATAACCAAGCCATTGATATCAAAGGCAGCGAAGAAAGTCCCACCGTGGGACACCCCTCAGATCGCCATCCCCACCCTGCGCCCCTCATGAAACGCATAGGCCGCCAGCCGCGGCGCCGCACAGTCCCCGATCCGGTGCGTGACCTTCCCCTCGAACCCTTCCGGGAACGGGTCGAAGGCCACATTCGTCGTCGCCATCACCAGCCCCGACGCGGCGATCACCTCCTCCGCCCCGGTCAGAAACGACCGCACCGTCACCCCATTGCCATGCCACCGCACCAGGCAATGCTCCGTCAGCATCCGCACCCCCAGCGCTCCCATCCGCCGCCGCACCGGCCCGTCCGCCGCCGTCCGCGCGATCTCCTTGCCGACGAACGGATCGGGCGTCACGATCACCACCTTCTTGCCCTGCTCGGCCAGCGCCCATGCCGTCCCCACCCCGCGCCAGTTGCCGCCCTCGTCATAGACAACCACCGCGTCCCCCAGCCGCGCCTCACGTCGCAGCACCGCCTCGGGCGACCACACGCCCCCCGCGTCGATCCCCGGCAACCGCGCCTCCGACGGCACCCAGCGCTGAAAACCGGTCTCCTCCGGCAAAGACCCCGTCGCCAGCACCACCACCTCCGCCCGATGCGCCGCCACCTCCGCCTCATCCAGAAAAGCGTTCAACCGCAACCGCACCCCAAGCCGCTCAAACTGCCGCTCATACCAGCCCATCAGGTCCAGGATCTGCCCCCGCCGTGGCTGCATCCCCGCCAGCCGGAACTGCCCGCCAATCACCGGCAGCGCCTCCACCACCTCCACCCGATGCCCCCGCTCCGCCGCGACCCGCGCCGCTTCCAGCCCCGCTGGCCCCGCGCCGACCACCAGCACATCCTTCGCCGCCTCTGCCGTCGTGAACCGATCCCCGCCCCATTCGAACTCCCGCCCAGCGGATGGGTTGATCAGGCAGGAAATCCAGTAATCCCGCGACCGCCGGCCCCAGCACATCTGGTTGCAGGAAATGCAGCCCCTCACATCCTCGGCCCGCCCTTCCGATACCTTCCGCGCCAGATGCGGGTCGGCAATCTGGCCGCGCACGATCGACACAAGATCCGCCTCGCCCGACGCAATGATCGTCTCGCCATTCTCCGGCGTCCGGACCCCAGCCTCTGACGTCACCTTCGCGTGCCTCACCGTAGCCTTCAGCTGCGCGGTCAACGGCGTCGTCAGCTTTTCGGCATGGGTGAAGGGGGGGATGATCACTTCGAAATCCAAATAGGACCCCGACCCGACCGTCACATAATCGACATGCCCGGTCCGGTCGTGCAGATCGACGATCTCGCAAAGCGCCTCGGCCCCGAGGGTCACGTCGTAGCTGGTGGAATAGCTGACAGCGAGCCCAACGATGAACCTCTCGCCACAGGCACGCCGCACGCGGTCGATCAATTCACGCGAGAACCGGGTGCGGTTTTCCAGCGACCCACCCCAGCGGTCGGTCCGCTTGTTCGACCACGGCGTCCAGAACTGGTCCAGAAGCGAATGATAGGCTGCCCAGATTTCCACTCCCTGAAACCCCGCCGCCTGGGCGCGGACCGCGGCAGCGACATGCGCACCCAGCAACTCTTCGATCTCCGCCTCGGTCATCGCGTGGCTGCCGTCGCTGTCATGGTAGGACGGTCCACCGGACGGCGACCAATGCGGTGCAAAACTGAGGTCCGAATCGCCATGCGCGCCGATGTGGTAAAGCTGCTGCACGATCACCGCACCCGCCGCCTTCACCTCATCGGTAATCTTGCGGAAGGCGGGGATCACAGCGTCGTCGGCATGCAGAAAGTTGCCACGCGTCAGCACGCCCGTCCTGTGCACCGGCACCGGTTCGGCCACGATCATCGCTGCACCGCCCAGCGCACGTTCAAGAAGATACTTGCCGAACCGTGGCCCCGGCATCCCCTGATCAGACATGTTCGCCGTATGCGCGCCGAACACGATCCGGTTGCGCAGGGTGTGGTCGCGCAGCGCAAGTGGCGACATCAGGTGGGAATGCTGGGTCATGGCTAACCTTTCAGTTGCCAGCCCAGCCTAGGCGCGTCTGCCCACCTCGCGTTAGCAAGGCGGGCGACAATTGCAGGTCTGAAAGCGTCAGATGTTATTCGGCTGCGATGTCGAGGCTCGAATCCCAGCCCGAGATTGCCTTGACCTCGAGAAATTCCTCGATGCCCCAGTGCCCACCTTCACGGGCGCGACCCGACGCCTTGACCCCGCCGAACGGCGACCCTGCCGCGCGGCTTTTGCCGTTCATTTCAACCATGCCGGATTTCAGCACCCGCGCCATGCGGTTGCGCCGCGCGCCGTCTTGCGACTGGACATAATTCGTGAGCCCGTAGGGCGTGTCGTTGGCGATGCGCACCGCCTCGTCCTCGGTGTCGAAGGGAATGATCGACAGCACCGGGCCGAAGATCTCTTCCTTTTCGATAGTCATTCCGGGCTTTACGTCGGCAAAGACGGTGGGTCGGACGTAGAAACCCTTGTTCATCCCCTCAGGCAAGCCAAGCCCGCCGGCCACCAGCCGCGCGCCCTCGTCGATGCCCTTCTGGATATAGCCCTGAACCTGTTCCCACTGGCGCTTGTTCACCACCGGACCGATGTGCTTGCCGGGTTCGCTGGCCGGGCCGACCTTGATCGACGAGGCGACCTCGGCTGCGATCTCTACCGCTCGGTCGTAATACGGACGCTCTACCAGCATCCGGCTGGGCGCATTGCACGACTGGCCGGAGTTGTTCATCATGTGGCGGACGCCACGTTCCACGGCGCGCTCATCTGCGTCGGCAAAGATCAGGTTCGCGCCCTTGCCTCCCAGTTCCAGCGTCACCCGTTTCAGTGTCTGCGCAGCGGCGACCGAAATCGCGCGGCCTGCGCGGGTGCTGCCGGTGAACGAGATCATCTCAACGTCCGGATGCGCGGAAAGCTGGCTGCCGACGCCGGGGCCATCCCCGTTAATGAGGTTGAACACGCCCGGAGGCACGCCGGCGTCATGGCAGAATTCGGCGAACAGCATCGACGACAGGGGCGATTCCTCGGACGGTTTCAGCACACAGGTGCAGCCCGCCAGAAGCGCCGGGATGACCTTCAAGGTGACTTGGTTCATCGGCCAGTTCCACGGCGTGATCAGCCCGACAACGCCGATCGGTTCCAGCGCGATGCGGTCGTTGGGCGCGTGCGGGCCAAGCGGCCTGATCCATTCGATCTGGTCGAAGGCGGTCAGGAAGTTCTTGAGGTGCCACGGCAGGCAGGGCGCCTGACTGTCACGGCTCATGTCGATGGGGGCGCCCATCTCAAGGCTGATCGCCAGGGCCATCTCTTCCGCGCGCGCTTCGTATTGCGCGAGGATTGCTTCTACCACGCGGCGGCGTTCTGACGGTGCCGTTGCGGCCCAGGCCGGAAACGCCGCCTTTGCGGCGGCGACGGCTGCGTTGGTATCGGCTTCGCTGCCCAGCGAGATCACCGCGCAGACATCTTCGGTCGACGGGTCTACCACCGGGCAATCACGTGGCACTGAAGGTGCTGCCCAGGTTCCGTTGATGTAGAACTCACGTTTTGCGAGCATTGCGGCCTCCTTCGGAAAATTTGATCATAATCTGACAGGCCAACGCCGATGAAGCAAGCCGTCAGACCGGCACGGGGCGCACCATCGTCACCGTCGCGGCAAAGCCGAACAGCGGCCGCAGGATGCCTACTCGCTGTGTTCGCGTCGCAACGAAGCCCTCGCGTTCGTAAAGCGCGCGGGCCCGGATATTGCTGTCGACCACGTCAAGCCGCACGGACGGGTAGCCGCGCGCCACTGCCTCGTCGCAGATCGCCTGCAAAAGGGCCGTGCCGACACCATGCCCACGCGCCAAAGCCGTCACGCAAAGGCCATCTATAAGGAAGCGGTCGTTGTCGACCTCGCGGCTGAGCGCCCAAAGCGCGGCACCGCGCCAGACGCCACCAATTGGTCCGTAGACAGCGCGCAGGTCTGCCCAGGTGCCACCTGCAAAGCTGCCCTCAACCGTCTTGAACCCGACCAGCCCAAGAAGTTCGCCCGACCGATCAAGCGCAATGAGGCAATGGTCGCCCCGGATCACCCGTTCGAAGAAAGCCAGCGCCCGCTCTTCCGGACCCAGCACACGGCCAAGCTTTTCACCGAACGCCTCCCAGTAAAGCCGTGCGCCGTGCCAGCGCAGCGCCGAGGGCAAGCCTTTCAGGACTGTCACCATGCCAAAGCCTCTTCCAGCGCCGGTCCATGCCCGGCACCCAGGATCCAGCCTTCCTCGGACGCGATGGCGGGAACGTCGAACAGCGGTGCCAGAGTGCCCCGATCGGCGAGTCGCCACAAGGCACGCGCAAGAAGTTGCACCTGTGCGCGATCCGGGATGCTGTCGGCTGCCGCCGTTACGGCCTGCGCCAGAAGCGACGGGTAGACTTCGGCCAAGGTCAATGCGCGGATCGGTTCGAACGGCCAGACCGCCGCATCAAAGGCGGCCGCAAGACGGTGCATCACAGGAATGCCAAGCAGCGCCTGCGACCCGACCGAACCCGCGCCAAGCAACTGCCAGACCGGCTTTGCCGGCGGGTTCTCCGCCTCGACCCGGCGCTTTTCAGCCAGACCAAGGGCGGTGTAGTCAACGTTCTTCAGCGATGACAGAAAAGCGCGTGGCCTCGCCTTCGGGCACCCCCAGAAAGGCCCCTTGGCACCAAGACGCTGGTTGATCGCTGCGGCCACGTCAAAGCGGTTGTTGGCATTGTCGGGCGTGTCCTCGATCTCGGCGGCGATCCAGGCGTGCAGGTCGCGGGCCGAGGCCGTTCCGGTCAACCGCCTGGCGAGACCGGCCGGATAGCCCATCGGAAAGTCAAACCCGACCAGTTGCCGCCCGCCCTCCGCCAGAAGCGCGCGCAAGACGGTTTCCGCTTCGGCCCGACTGCGGTGGTAGGTTTGCGTTTCGCGCCCCGTTTCGCAGATGCCGATCCAGATCGCGTCCTTGCAGGCCCGCTGCGGGCTTCGGCTGGACCGGCCGGACCAGTCCACGATCACCACCCGGTCAAACCGCAAGTCCGACCTCGCGCAAGATGAAATCTGCGACCGCCTTGGTATCGTTGAGATCCAGAACCGGCACCGTCAGATTGCCCAGTGCCACGTCCGTCGCTACGGCCCGCACCAGGGGATCGCCCGGCTGGATCAACGCCTGCCCGGTTTCGGCGCGCCATACCTCGACCTTGGGATGCGCGTCACGCTTGTAGCCCTCGACAAGGACAAGGTCGACGGGGTCAAGTCGCGCGAGAATGGCCGGAAGTTCCGGCTCGGGCCCGCGGTGCTCGACCATCAGCGCAAAACGGTCGGCCGAGGCCAACACCACTTCGCGCGCTCCGGCCGCCCGGTGGCGGAAGCTGTCCTTTCCGGGTTGGTCGAGGTCAACCGCGTGATGCACATGCTTGACGGTCGAGACTGAAAATCCCCGTCCGGTGATATCGGCCACAAGCCGCTCCATCAGACCGGTCTTGCCGGAGTTCTTCCAGCCGATCACGCCAAAGACTTTCATGCCGAGCCCCCGACCATTGCCTCGGCACAGGCCAGATCTGCTGCGGTGTTCAGGTTCATGAAGGCCACCGCATTTGGGAACGTCGCGCGCGCGGCACCGGCCTTCTCGCAAAAATCCAGCACTTTCGGCTTCACGCCGGACGCAAGGAAGGCTCGCAGATCGTTGCGCAGGCCCACGGGCCATAGGCCGAAAACGGCGTGGTCGCGGCCTTCGGTGCAGGCGATTGCGGGGCCGTCACCGGCCGCCAGCAAAAGTTGCGGCACAAGGTCACCCGGCAGGAAAGGCGCATCGACCGGCACCGACACCACCGCGTCGGTCGCCTGCGTCGCGGCCCAGTCGAGCGCGCTGAGGATGCCTGACAATGGGCCAAGTGGCACTGCATCAGCCAGCACCGGCAGCCCGAGGGCCGCGAAGCGCCCTGGGTCGCCGTTCGCAGAAATCACCAGCGAAGCAACCTGTGGCGCGAAACGGTCGGCCACGCGCGCAATGAGGGTCTGGCCACCAAGCAAGGCAAGGGCCTTGTCGGCCCCACCCATGCGGCGCGCCTGACCGCCTGCAAGGATGACGCCAATCAAGCGCATCGCTCAACCCTCGACGGGGTCGCCGTTCGCCTGCACCAAAAGCACGCCGTGGTTGTTGTCGTCGTCGTCATCGGTGATGGTTCTGGTTGCCACGCCGGGCAATTTTCCGAACGCTTCAGACAGTTGCTTGGGATACCAGGTCGAGGGCAGACCCTCAAAACCCGGCACGCCGCGCAATATGCTGGATGTGGCTTGCGTGCACATTGCCTTCGGCACCGCGCCGTAAGCCTTGACCCGCGCCATCACCAGTTCGGCGGTTTCCGGTGAGACGTAGACCTTCTGTTCGATCACCCGAAACGTCTCGCGCGCATGGTAATCGACATAATAGGCGATCATCTTGTCTGTCATGCCAAAATGCACATCGTTCCGCTCGGGCAGGCGGGGGTGATACCAGGTGCCAGCCGGGTCGAAGATGAGGCGCTCCGAAGCGTTCACCAGAATGGCAGAATGCGCACCCGCTTCCGACGTGTTGCTGATGACGGTGTACAAGGTCACATAGTTTGGCGGACCCGCCACGAAACGTGCAGCCTGCACCTCGGACTCGGAGGCCCATTTCGGTTCTGCAGCACATGCGGCAAGGCCAAGGATGGCCGTCAGGCTCAGGATCAGGCGCAGCATGGAACCTCCGGGGAACGCAGCCGGCTCAAGCGTTGGCCAGGCCGGCAAAAATCAGCACGAGAATCGAGATGATAGCGCCCCAGATGACCATCCGGATGAAACCGTTGAAGGTCTTTTCGTGCGCCCGGATGTCCATGGAGCCGTGCGTGTGTTCGTTTTGGTGATGGTCGGCCATGATGTTGGGTCCCAGTTCATTGCAGTGTTTCCCCGCGCATAGCCGATTAGTGGCGGGCTGTCACGGGGGGTGCGGCCGGCAGCGGCGCGACATTCAGACCGATGCGTCGCCGGAATCACCGCCCAGCCAGCCGGGCGACAGGTGAAACCCGATCCGACGCGGCGGCTCGTCTTCGTCGACGTCCTTCGGCACCGCGCGCAAAGTGACGGAAAGCTGCGTGACATGCTGGATCAGCTGCGTCTTCGCGCCAGCCTCGTCGCGTCCGTAAAAGGTGAGAATATCGGGATCGAAATAGCCAAGCCCTTCGATACGCAACACGCCGGCTTCGTCGCCGGCAAAGCCCATCGCGATTTCATCCTTGGAATCCAGTTCGCGTTCAAAGTTCTGGATGTACATGACCAACCGCTCATACGCCCAATGCGCCGGGCTTTTCGGCTGTTTCGCAGCAGTGGATTTGGCCTTGGCCGGTACAGTCCGCGTCGTCGTCGCTGCACCTTTGGCTGTTTTCGCCATCCCTCAAACCCTCTCCCAAAGCCACGCGCCATCGTTGCCTGAGGTCCGGCTTACCACACCGCGGCGCAGAAGGCAGTTCAGATGCGCCACCGCCTCGGCCAGGGCCAGGCCCTGCTCGGCGGGGGATATCTCGCGACGGAAAAGCGGCAGGAAGCATTCCATCGCGGTACTTGGCGTGGTGAGATGTTCTGCAAGACGGGCAAGTGCCGCATCGTGATTCTCGATCATCTGGACCAGCCGGAACGGCAGGCCAGTGAACGGCAGCTTGTGCCCGGGCAGGATTAACTGGAGCGAGTCAGCCACTGCCTGGAACCGCCGGCAGCTGTCCAGCCATTCGGTCAGCGGGTCGGCGTCGGGTTCTGTCGGATAGACGCCGATGTTGGCCGAGATGCCCGGCAGCAGCTGATCGCCGCCCAGCACCAATCCGTCGTCGGACCACAGCGTCGCATGGTCGGGCGCGTGGCCTTGACCCAGCCGAACCACCCAGTTTCGGCCCGCCGCGCGCAGGATTTGCCCTTCGACCAGCCGCGTGAACCCCACCGGCATCGGCACGACCACATCGGCAAAGTTGAACGGCCGCTCGCCTGCGCGGCGGCGCAGTTCGGTTTCCGACACACCGGCGCGGCGCAGGAAGCTCAGCGCCTCGGTCGATGGCCGGTCTTGCACATCCAGCACCAGCATCCGCGCGTAAAGCCAGGCGGTCCGCGTCGCCAGAACCTCGGCACCGCGCGCCTGAAACCAGCCGACCATGCCCACATGGTCAGGGTGGTGATGCGTCAGGATCACCCTCTTGACGGGCCGCCCACTCAGCGGGCCGGCCAGCAACCGTTCCCAGATTGCCACCGTCCGACGCGAGAAAAGTCCGGCGTCCACCAGCGTCCAGCCGTCACCGTCGTCCAGCGCGTAGATGTTGACGTGATCCAGCGCCATCGGAAGCGGCAAACGCAGCCAAAGAACCCCCTCTGCCACGGCAATCGCCTCGCCTTCGGCGGGGGCGGCAGCGAACGGATGGCGCAAACCTTCGATCACGTCGCAAGATCCTCCGGCGATACGGCGTAAAGCCCCGCTGCCCCTTCGCGCGCTTCGGCCAGTAGCCCGGTGTGTTCCGGCAGCAAGCGGCGGATCATCACCCGCGCGAGCGGCATCCGCCCAGCATCGGCCATGGCTGCCTTGAGGTGCATGTGCCCGCCCAGCACCCGCGCAAAGGCTCGCAAGTACGGCATCGCGCCGGCGAAGCGGTCGTTCAGTGGTTTCGCCAACATGCCTTCGCTTGCGTCACGCAGCGCCTCGGCTGCGGTCCATACATCACCGGCCAGATCTGGCACCGCCCGCCGGGCAGATTCAGCCCCGCGCTGCACCTCGTCGATCAGTCGGAACGCTGCTTCGCCGCCGTCAGCCATCTTGCGTCCCACCAGATCCATCGCCTGTATTCCGTTGGTGCCTTCGTAGATCGACGTGATCCGCACGTCGCGGGCAAACTGCGCGGCCCCGGTTTCCTCGACAAAGCCCATCCCGCCGAATATCTGTACCGCCTGATGCGCCACAAGGTTGCCGACGTCAGTGCCACAGGCCTTGGCAATCGGGGTCAGAAATGCCGCCCGCGCCGCCCACTCGGCCCGGCCAGTTGCCACTGCCAGATCGGTCGCCACCGCACAACTGAGCGCGATGGCCCGCGCCGCGAAAACCTCGGCCCGCATTGTCACCAGCATCCGCCGCACGTCCGCGTGGTCGATGATCGTGCCCGGCCCCGGCACCGGCGTTTCGCCCTGCCTGCGGTCCTGCGCATGGGCGAGGGCGTGCTGCAAGGCGGCCTCGGCGACACCTACTCCTTGCACCGCGACCCCAAGCCGTGCGTTGTTCATCATGGTGAACATCGTGGCCATGCCCCGGTTCGGCGCGCCCACGAGCCAGCCGGTAGCGCCATCGAACTGCATCACGCAGGTCGGACTGCCATGGAGGCCCAGCTTGCGCTCGATGCTGACCACTCGAAGGCTGTTTCGCGGCCCCGGCGCGCCGGCGTGATCGGGCAGGAACTTCGGCACCATGAACAGGCTGATACCACGGGTCCCCTCGGGTGCGCCCGGCAGCCGCGCCAGAACCAGATGGCAGACGTTGGCCACCAGATCGCTGTCACCCCAACTGATGTAGATCTTCTGCCCTGTCACGGCATAGGTTCCATCGCCCAGCGGCTCGGCCCGCGTGCGCAAGGCGCCCACGTCGCTTCCTGCCTGCGGCTCGGTCAGATTCATCGTGCCTGACCATTCGCCCGACACCAGCTTAGGCAGATACAGCGCTTTCATCTCGGCGCTGGCATGATGCTCAAGCGCCTCGATCTGCCCCTTGCTGAGCAAGGGCTTGATCTGCAAGGCCAGGCAAGCGCCTGACATCATGTCATCTACCGCCGCCGACAACGCCATCGGCAGGCCCATTCCGCCATAGGCCGGGTCGGCGGCAATCCCGATCCAGCCGCCCTCGGCAATTGCCCGGTAGGCCGCCTCAAAGCCGGACGGCGAGACCACGCTGCCGTTTTCCAGCCGCGCTCCCACCCGGTCGGCCACATGGTTGAGCGGAGCCAGCACATCGTCGCACAGTCGTGCCGCCTCGCCCAGGACAGCGTCCACCGTATCAGGCGTTGCGTCGGCGAACCTTGCCGTTGCGACCACTTCGCCCAAGCCTGCAACGTGGGTAAGGATAAAGCGGCAGTCATTCAGCGGCGCGCGATAGGGCATGTTTCTCTCCGTCGGTGTCGCTTGGCAAATCTGGGGCTGTCGCGTAAGGACGCGCCAAGGCACGAACGCTAACTGACCCATCCCCCCCTTCAAGCCGGACGCTGCGTCACACCGAAGATGACCGAACTGCTGGCCCCCACGCCGGACGACATTGACCGCGCCGCCAGCCTGTTGCGCGACGGCCAGCTTGTCGCCTTTCCCACCGAAACCGTCTACGGGCTTGGCGGTGATGCGACCTCCGACCTCGCCGTGGCGCGGATCTTCGACGCGAAGGGCAGACCGCGCTTCAACCCGCTGATCGTGCACCTGCCCAGCCTTGCCGCCGCCGAGGAGTATGCCGTCTTTTCGGCCGAAGCCCGCGCCCTTGCTGCCGCTTTCTGGCCCGGGCCGCTGACACTGGTTTTGCCGCTGCGTGAGCCCTCGCGCCTGTCGCCGCTGGTGACCGCTGGGCTGACAACCGTTGCGATCCGGATTCCGGCACACCCTTTGGCGCAGGCGCTTTTGGGTAGATACGCAGGCCCTTTAGCGGCACCGTCGGCCAATCCGTCTGGTCGCGTGTCACCTACTCGCGCCTCGCATGTGATGGACGGCCTCGATGGTCGCATCGCGGCCATGCTGGACGGCGGCCCATGCGCGGTGGGGGTCGAATCCACAATTGTCGCGCTTGATCCCGCACCGACGCTGCTGCGCCCTGGCGGACTGCCGGCCGAGGTGCTGGAGGCCGCGCTTGGCCGACACCTCGCCACCGGGGGGGATGCGCAAAAGCCAAACGCCCCCGGCCAGCTCGCCTCGCACTACGCGCCGGCAGCCCCCGTGCGGCTGAACGCCGTTGACGCGCGCCCCGGTGAAGTGCTGGTGGGGTTCGGTTCGGTCAGGGGGCCACTGACCCTCACTGCCACGGGCGATCTGGTCGAGGCTGCTGCGGCCCTGTTTCATACGCTCCGGGAGGCCGACCTGCGCGCGGGTCCCGGCGGGCGGATCGCCTTTGCCCCGGTGCCCGAAACCGGCCTTGGGCGCGCAATCAACGACCGGCTTCGGCGCGCGGCGGCACCACGTTGATTTTCAAAGATTTACGCTGGTCTTATGCGACCCGGTCATCGTTTGGCGGGGAACAGTGGTGCGCTGAAGGGAACAACCTGCGCGCGCGATAGCGGCCGTCGGAAGGGTGGCGTCCGAACCGATACGAAGGCCGCCGCATGAGCCCGTATTTTCGCCTCGGGTGGTATCCACAGTCACAGAAACGTCCTGAGTTGGGCGGATCAAGCCGCTACCCGCGTCACCCTGGATCGGTAGCAAACAACACGATGCGCCTTTACTGGATTTGGAACTTTTCGGAATGAATTTCGGATGGGTTTGGTTGGTTTCAGGACAGCGATGGCCCTCCTCTGACAGGTTGGTCTTGTCAACCAGGACCAGAGGACCAGACCATGACAGACCTTCCCATCAGCCTTTCGCAGCCCGTCAACAGCGCGGAAAAAATTGCCCCGGCCTTCGCACGGCTGATCGCCCTGTTTCAGACCGCTTTCGCTGCTCTGGCCCAAGCCACTGCGCGAAACGCCCAACGAAAAGCCCTGCGCCGCGCGCCTGAGGAAATCCTGGCAGCACAGGCCCGCCGTGAAGAGGCGCGCCGCGCTGTTGATCGGCTCTGGCTGCAGCGCTGATCACTCCGGTATGCCGATGCCGCGCAGATAGGTCCTGTGCCTACGCTGTTTATCGGGCATCTGGTAGGGCGAGTCACGGAGTGTAGCCGTGATCGTCATGCCCGGCTCTCGCGCCTTGAGCAATTGTCCCAGGCGCTGCGCTTCGTCAATCCGCCCCAGTTCCCAGTAACCCCAGGCAAGACCCACAAGGCTGGCGGTGTAGTTGGGGGCTTCGGCAATGGCCTGCTCCAACGCGGCCACCCCGTCTTCAAGCCGGCCCGCCAGCAACAGGGTGGCCCCCAGCCCGCTGCGCTGCTGCCCGATCATCGGGTCCAACGGATTGATCCGGATCGCGCGGGTGAAATGATCGATGGCCTGATCCGTGTGGCCCAAATAGCTGTGCACCCAGCCAAGCGCATTCAGCACATGGCTGGAATTCGGGTTCAACGCATAGGCTTGTTGGATGACAAGCAGACCGCGCTCTTGCTGCTGCCCAAGGAAGGCGATGGCAAGGCCGACGAAGGCAAGGGCCATCGCATCATTTCGGTGGTTGGCAACCACCTCTTCGGCCAAGGGCAGACAGCGCGCAGCCTCTGCAAGGCTCAGCCAGCGTTCCGAGCGTGCCGTCGACGTCAAATCGCAGATCAGCGCCTTGGCTTGGGTGTATCCGGGGTCAAGCGCCAAAGCGCGTTCCAAGAGCGTCCGCGCCGCGACAAAGCTGGCGAAATCGGGCAGGCGGTGTGTCAGGGGCAGGGCCTGAAGGCAAAGGTCATAGGCGCTGAGGTCGGTCGTAGGCTTGGCGCTGGCGCGGCGCGCTTCGGCCAGGATCACGTTTGGTTCAATCGCAGCGGCGACCTGTTCGGTGACGGCGTCCTGCAAGTCGAAAATCTCGGCCAGCGTCCCGGAAAAACGGTTCGACCAGATCATGTGGCCGGTCCCGGCCTCAACCAGTTGGGTATTGATCCGCAGCCGATCGCCCGCCTGCTGGATGCTGCCTTCCAGCAGGTAGCGCACACCGAGTTGCCGCCCGACCTCGGCCAGATCGACAACGCGGCCCTTCAACGTGAAGGTCGATGAGGCGGCAATCACGAAAAACACTGGAATGCGCGACAGCGCCCCGATCAGATCGGCCACGATCCCGTCCACCAGATAGTCCTTGGCCGCATCGCCCGTCAGGTTGGCGAAGGGCAGCACGGCAATCGAGGGCTTGTCCGGCAGCGGCAAGGGCTTTGGCGGCTCTGCCGGGGCCTTGGCCGCCAGCGTCAACTGATACCCGACACCCGGCACCGTCGCGATGGCCCGCGCCCCGATCAGCTTGCGCAGCGCGGCGATCTGGACGGTCAGGTTGCTTTCCTCGACGTTCAGATCGGCCCAAACGTTTTCCAGCAGTTCCGCCTTGGTCACCACCCGGCCGGAATGCGTGTGCAGGTAGGCCAGCACATCAAAAGCCCGCGCCCCGATCTGCCGGGTCTCGCCGTCGATCTGCACTGCGCGCTCGGCGGGCAGGATGACGACCGACTGTGCAGGGTCGCGGGTCACTCCGGGACCCCAGCCGCACGCAGCGCATCTTCGACATCCATGCGCCATGCCGGGATCGTGTCAGGCATGTCTTGCAGGTAACCGGAGATGGACAGACCGGACGCCGAGTTACGCAAGATTTCTGCGTAACCGCGCGCTTCAGCGATGCGACCCATCTTCCAGCAGGTGACCACCAGTCCCAGAAGGGCCGAAAAGAAGCCCGGTTGCTCTGCCAGGGCGCGTTCCAGCATCTGGATCGATGCCTCATAGTCGCCACGCAAATGCATCAGACGGGCAAGGCCGGACCGTGCCACGCCGATGTTGGGGTCTATCGGGTTCAGGCGTATAGCCCGAAGAAAATGCTCCTCGGCTGTGGTCGTCTCGCCGACATAGGCATGCACCCAACCAGAGGTCATCAGGATGAGAGGGGAATTCGGGTTGAGGGCCGCCGCGCGGCGCAAGGCACTGACCCCGCGCTGCTGTTGGCCGCCAAAGTAGGCCAAGGCACAGCCCGCATCGCAAATAGCCTGGGGATCGACGATCCGGTCGTCCGCCAGGATCTCCTCGGCCAACGGAAGGCAGGACCGCGCCTCGGTAAAGGTGATTGCCCGAACCGAAAGTGCACTGATGGACAATCCGCAGAGCAACCCCTTCGCGTGAACATAGTGCGGATCGAGCGCGAGCGCCTGATGCAACTGATCGCGCGCGGCAAGGAACGCGGCGGTACCGGACAAGCGGATCGATGCCGGGGTGGCCCGCAGGCAAAGGTCGTATGCGGTCAGGCTGGTCGTGGGCTTTCTGTCGGCGCGGAGTGCCTCGGCGGTCAGAACGCTCGGCTCGATTGCCGAAGCAGTTGCCGCGACCACAGAGTCCTGCAACTCGAAAATCTGGGCCAGCGGGCCAGTAAAGCGCTGGCTCCAGATCAGATGCCCGGTTTCCGCCTCGACCAGTTGGACATTGATCCGCAGACTGTCGCCCGCCTGCTGAATGCCGCCCTCGACGATGTACCGGACGCCAAGTTGCCGACCGACATCTGCAAGATCGATGGCCTTTCCCTTGAGCGTGAACGTTGAACTGGCGGCGATGACAAAGAAGGCCCGGATGCACGACAGCGCCGAGATCAGGTCACTGACGATACCGTCGACCAGATACTCCCGACTTGCATCGCCTGTAAGGTTGGCGAAGGGCAGCACCGCAAGCGAGGGTTTGTCCGGCAGCGGCAAGGCCTTTGGCGGCTCTGCCGGCGCTTTCGCGGAAAGGGTCAACTGATACCCGACACCGGGCACTGTCGCGATGGCACGCGCCCCGATCAGCTTGCGCAGTGCGGCGATCTGGACCGTGAGGTTACTTTCCTCGACGTTCAGATCGGCCCAGACATGCTCCAGCAGTTCCGCCTTTGTCACCACCCGGCCTGCGTTCGACTGAAGGTAGGCCAGCACGTCGAAGGCCCGTGCACCGATGACCATATCTGATCCGTCGATCCTGAGCCTGCGCACGTCACGCAAAAGCTCGATAGTCGGTTCAACGGGATCGATCATTGGAAATCCCAGGAAATGGATACCCGAGCGACGATAGAGGCCGAAGTGCTACATGCCAAATTCTATTACGCCAGCGAGGTTGATCGACCACAACAGCAGTTCCCATCCAACCTAGGGCCAGGACCCCTTGATCGGCTTGATGGTGCCGTGCCTGCGTGATTAAAGCTCCCGAACTGACGGGGGTGAGCTGACGGACGCGCAGATGGCCGCTTAGGTGTTCAGTTCCGCTATCTCACCAAGTGTCCAACTTCGGCAGCATCTGCAGAGCGGTCAGACCGAAGATTTGCCAGACGATTGACGTCTGCATCGGAAACCTCCGTTCAATCCGGAAATCCGGCAGCATGGAGCGCCGAACGAATCCTGTTGCGAAAATCTGCATCCGAGTATGGCATTGACTTCAGATATTGGGTGATCGACGGGTCAAGTCGCATTTCACGCACGACACGCGCCCAGCGGGCAGCGGCCTCTGTACGACCGTCAAGCTGGCACAACGCGACTGCCGCCATCACGATGCGGAAATGGCTGGTCGCAGTGCGCGCCGCCAGCACCGCCAAGTCGGCAGCGGTCGCATAGTCGCCATCAATTCCGAAGGATAGCGCCTTGATCGTACGCATCGGGGCAAGCATCGGATCGAGCGGGCTGAGCCCGATCGCCATATCAATACCCGCGCGAGTCGCGACCGTCTGACAGCGGACCACTTGCAAGAAGGCCCGCGAGTAGTGGCCTTTGGCATAGTTCGGGCTCAGCTCCACCGACCTGTCCAGCCAGACCAGGCCGTCATCTGGGCTGCCCGTCAGGATATGGAACCGCCCCATCGCGGCATTCGCGTAGGGATCGAGCGGGTCAAGCTCGACGCTGCGTTCGGCCGCGAACCTGACGGCGGCGAGTGCGGCTTGGTGATCAGGGACATAACCCATAATCACATCCTGAAAACTGGAGTACGCCCGGGCTGCAAAAGCAGTGGAAAAGCCGGGGGCAAGATCGGTTGCGCGGCGGAAGAGACTGCCCGCAATCGCATTGTCATGCGCGTTGAAGCGGTACACATGACTTAGCCCGAGGTGATATGCCTCCCAGGCGTCCAAGTGCTCGACGGGCTTGCCGCGCGCCAGCGCCGCTTCGGTCTGCGGGATCTGGAGGTCCAACGCCGCGATGACAGCGCCCAAAATCTCATGCCGGACGGCGTGCACGTCGGCAACGGGTCGCACGAAACGGTCGGACCAGATCAACCCCTCATTCCGAGTGTCGACGAGATCGACACTCACCTCCAACTGCGTGCCGAAAAGTTCAACCCGACCGGAAAGGCAATAGCTCGCCCCGAGAACGCTGTGCAGTCCGGCAAGGTCCACTTCCGCGTTTCGGAACCGGAACGTCGACTCGCGGGCGATCACCCGCAGCCAGCGCAATCGGGCCAGCGAGGAAATGATGTCGGCCGGGATTGCATCGCCCAGGCTCGCAAAGCTATCCGGCAAACCGCTTCGGCTGAATGGCAGAACAGCAACCGTCGGCCTATCACCGCGTCCGTCCGCAGCAACAACTGGTTCTGCCTGGGGTGCGGGGCCGCTCAAGGCGATTTCCGTCGGTCTGATCCGGACCGGCGCGACAAAACGATGGCCGACGCCACGAACGGTACGGATGAAGCCTTGTCTGTCCCCGTCATCCCCGAGCGCCCTGCGGACGGCCTTTAGCGCAGTCGAGACAGCGGCGTCCGAGATGAAACGTCCGGCCCAGACCGCCGCGATCATTTCGTCCTTACTGATGACCCGTTCGTTGTTCTCGACCAGAAGGCACAGCAGCCTGAAGACCTTGGGTTCAAGCTTGACCAACCCCGACGCCGTTCGAAGCTCGGCGCGATCAGTGTCCAGTTCAAATGGGTCAAACTGCAACTTCATGTGCGAACCTAGCAAATCCGCACCCGCCACTCAACAAATCCTCAGTCAGTCCTCAAGCAGCGACATGATGCCGAGCGTAGCCTTCTGAAATGCAGCCGGCCTTGAACAGGCGCGGAACACAAAATGGGAGGCCTGCCATGATCCATGCATCCGATGAAACCAATGCCCGGGCAAAACCGATTGAAGTGCTCGACAGATTTGTGCCCTTCACAACCTGGCTTGCAGCAGTACTGCGTGGAACCCGCGCCTGCCTGCACAAGGCTGAGGTTGCAAACGCCGCACGCTGCAACCTCGCGTCCTTTTCCGCGGAGGAATCTCAGGATACCGGCGTCGACCCATCTGATGCCACGGGGATCGCATCATGGCAGCCTGATTTGCCGTTCTTCATGCAAACTGGGTTCGGCAGGAAATGAAGACCGAGACTCCACCTTCAGCATAGACTGAGGCGAAGCGTGGTCACCCTGCAAAGAGATGGGTCATCGCTGGATCGAAACCCAGATTCATTGCGGTCCCCATCGGAAATACGGCATCCCGCGAGAGAGCTGCGATCAAGAAAGTTTTGTCGCGCAACTCTACTTCAAGCACGGTCTCGCTGCCGAGACGCTCGGTCAGCACCACGGTTCCATGCAACTGGCCTGGCAATCCGTCTTGAGTTGGAGCGAGGTATTGCGGGCGGATTCCGAGCCGGGCGCGTTGCCCAGTCACGGGTGTGCCAACGCGGATTGGTACTTCTACCGCGTCAAGCGCTTCGTTGCGGACCACGGCCTTGCCGGCAGTGACCGACAAGACTTCGACATCCAGAAAGTTCATCGACGGCGCGCCAAGGAAGCCCGCGACAAATTCGTTGGCAGGATTGTGGTAAAGTTCCATAGGGCTGCCGCTCTGCTGGACGAGTCCATCTTTCAGCACGACGATCTTGTCGGCAAGGGTCATCGCTTCGACCTGATCATGTGTGACATAGACCATTGTCGCGCCAAGGGCCTTGTGCAGCTTGCCGATCTCCATCCGCATGTCCATCCGCAAGGCCGCGTCAAGGTTCGAGAGGGGTTCGTCGAACAGAAATACCTGCGGTTTGCGCACGATTGCGCGGCCGATGGCGACGCGTTGGCGCTGGCCGCCGGACAGCTGGCTGGGGCGGCGATCCAGAAGATGTTCCATCTGCAGGATGCGGGAGGCTTCGGCCACCTTGGCATCCTTGGTCGCCTTGTCATCGCCGGCGATGGTCAGTCCAAAGGCCACGTTCTCGCGCACCGTCATGTGCGGAAAGATGGCGTAGGACTGGAACACCATGGCCACGCCCCGTTCCTTGGGCGGCAGGTCGTTCACCACCCGCCCCCCAATGTCCAGCGTGCCGCCCGAGATATCCTCCAACCCCGCGATCATGCGCAGAAGAGTGGATTTTCCACATCCTGACGGGCCGACGAAGACGCAAAACTCGCCGTCTTCGATAGTGATATCGACGCCCTTGATGACATGGGCATTTCCATAGCTTTTCTTCAGGCCAGTCAGGGTTATGGCTGCCATGGCTTTACTCCGCAGCTTGAGAAAGGGGGATGACCTTCAGCAGTCCGTCCGGACCGACGGTGACAAGCTCGGGGTCCATCACATAGCCACCGAACCGGTCGCGGCCGCCATCGGCAAAACCCAGGATCTGCAGACCCTCTGGCGTTTGCAAGATGCGGGCGGCATAGCGGCGGCAAGGCTCGTCGCCGTCAAGGAACGGGCCCGGCGCGACCGCCCATGGCCCGCGCGGATGGTTGGCGATCAAGTAGTGATTGCCCGTGACCGGGCTTTGCGGGTTCGACGCGCGGTAGCTATCAGACCAATGCTGGCTGCTGGTACAGAAAAGGCAGTACCAGTGTGCGCCCACCCGGAATACCTGCGGAACTTCAAGCTGGCCAAAACCTCCCACAAAAACCGGGGGTTGCAGCGTCCAGGTCAGCAGGTCGGGCGAGGTGGCAAAACCAACGGCGCCGCCTGCGTTCGGCTCGGCAATCCCCGGCGCGCGAGCGGTGAAATACATCAGCCAGCCGTCGCCATCGGGGTCGCGCATGACCCAAGGGTCGCGCATGGCGCGGTCATGCCAATGACCGATCATGTGGTCTTTTTCGTACAAGTCCGCAACCGGCCCCGTCAGGTCTAGACACAGGCCACCGTTTACCCGGACCCATGAATGACCATCGGCCGAGGTGGCATGGCCGATACGCTGGTACAGTCCGTCTTCAGCGCGGGTCGCACCGGTGTAGAACAGATGCCAGCCACCATCTTCATCGCGCACCACGGACCCCGTCCATGTCGTATAATCGTCCCATGCGGGTTGATCCGAAGGCCGAAGCATGGTGCCAAGATGCGTCCAGTTCACGAGGTCCGTGCTGGTCGCGTGGCCTTGGCTTACGTTGAAATGGCGCAGGTCCGGGTCGCCCAGGCTGCGGTCGGCTTGCAGGAAATAGCCATGCCATTTCTCGCCGTCATGAGCATACCAGCTGTCCCATATCCATTTGCCGTCGATTGCGATCACCATAATAGTCTCCGTTCAACCCTTGACACCAGTCGATGCGATCGACGCGATGAAGGCGCGTTGCAAGAAAAGATAAAAGGCCAGAACCGGCACGGTAATCATGCTGAGGTAGGCCATGATCTCACCCCAGGCGGGGTTAAGCTGGAAGAAGTATTGCAGGCCCACCATGACAGGGCGGTAGCCTTCCTCTTGCACCACCATGAGCGGCCAGAGGTACTGATTATACATCACGAGGAACTTGAGGATCGCGGCGGTTGCAACAACGGGCCCCGCAAGCGGCATCACGATGCGGCGATAGATCTGGAACCAGCTTGCACCTTCAACCCGCGCTGCTTCGATCAACTCGCCCGGCAGATCTTTGAAGAACTGCACGAACAGAAAGATCGTCAGGCCATCGGCGATGAAAGGCACTATCTGGACGTGATAGCTGTTCAGCCAGCCCGTGGTGATCCCGTCGAGACCGACTGACGGAAGCTGCGATGCGATCAGCAAAAGCGGAATGGCGATCGTCTCGAACGGGACGATCAGCGTGGCAAGGATCACCGTCAGCAGAAAATCTCGCCCTCTCCAGCCAATGAAGACGAATGCAAAAGCGGCCATGGAGCACGCCAGCAATGACAAGATCACCGTTACACCCGTTACCAGAACCGAGTTGAAGATGAACAGGCCGACCGGCGCGCGCTTGAAGGCATCGAAATAGTTGTTCAGGCTGACATCGCCTACCGGCAGGAAGGCCCGCAGGCTGGCAGTGTCGCGCAGAAGCTGCTGGTCAGGCTTGAGGCTCGACATCAGCATAAAGACGAGCGGGAAGATGAAGATGACGGCGATCAGGATCAGGACCGAATAGCGCACTGCAAGGCGCAGGCCGTGGTTGTCTGGGGCGATGGTGGCCATTTATGTGCGCTCCCGTGTCAGCCAGCGTTGGAACAAGGAAATGGTCAAGACAATCACGAACAGGATGACCGAGATGGCCGAGCCGCCTGAGATATCTTGCTTGCCGTAACCACGCTCGATGGCTTGAAAGACGATGGTCTGAGTGCTGTCCAACGGCCCACCGTTGGTCATCACGTCGATCTGCGCAAAAAGGGCAAAGGCTTGCATGGTGATGACGATCAGCACCAGAATTGCGGTGTTGCGCAAACCCGGCCAGGTGATGTAGCGAAAAGTCTGCCATTTGCTGGCCCCCTCGATCGCACCCGCTTCGTAAAGGGTGGGGCTGATGGTTTGCAGACCTGACAACCAGATCACCATGTGAAATCCCACCGCTTGCCAGATCGACATGACGATGATGGAACCCAGTGCGGTAGACGGGTTACCCAGCCAGTCGACCTTGGGAATGGCGCCAAAGCTGATTGCGCCCAGAAGGTTGTTTAACAAACCTGAGTCGCCGTTGTAGATGAACCGCCACAGCAAAGAGACCACGACGATCGAGACGACAACTGGCATGAAATAGATCGCACGGAACAGATTGATCCCCCGCATGCGCTGATTGATCAACAGGGCAAGGCCAAGGGCGAGCCCGGCCTGAACCGGGGCGACAACGATCACGAAGATGAAGGTGTTCACGATGGCGGTCAGAAACACTACATCGCGGGCAAGGATAAAGATGCGGCTGTCACCCCAGTTGAAGCTGGTCCATTCGCGCATCCCTTGCAGGTGCGGATAGTCGGGGTTGTTGCGGGTCAAGCTGCGGATGGACGGGTATTCCGGCACCCCGCCTTTCGTCACGACCGCCCCGGTGGCGTCGACAACGGGGTCCAAGGTCAGAACGGCCATGCCCAAAAGCTGGCGATAATTGGCAAGGCCGATGAACTCGGTCGGGTTGGGCGAAATCAGGCGCTGGTTGGTGAATGACAGCGCGAAGGCAAAGAAAAAGGGCAGGATCACAAAGCCCGCGATCAGCAGGCCCGCAGGTCCAGCCATCAGCCATCCGGCGCGGTTCGAGCGTTGAAATTTCGATGCCATGTCCGCACACCCCTTAGGCATTTGAAAGAAAGCAGAGGGCGACGTTCGTCTGCCGCCCCCTGCCGGGCCTACTTGTCCGGGAGGACAACTAGTGGCCGTATCCGCCGTTCTTTTCGATATCGGCGTTGATTTCATCCACCGCGGCATCCAGCGTGGCCGCAACATCAGCACCATTGGCAATGTCAGCAAGTGCCTTTTCGAACACCTTGGCCTGCACGACATAGCCGGGGGTTACCGGACGGACGAGCGCCTGTGCTTCGGTCAGACCATAGAAGACAGCCAGAGGTGCGCCTTCCTTGTAGTTTTCGGTCATGGCCGCGGCGGATTTGGTGGACGGGACAAGACCAATGCCATTGGCGAAATCGGCAAGGTACTTGTCCTGCAGTGCGAACTGGATAAAGGCAGAGGCCCCCTCGGGGTGCTTTGACGCGGCCGAGACGCCGAACTGCCAGCTTGCCGCACCGATCTTGGGACCGTTGCCAAAATCGGGCGCTGGCAGGAATACGGTATCGTCAAAGGCTTCAAGTGCGCCCAGAGCCGCCCAGTTGCCGTTCCAGCTGAAGGCATATTTGCCTGCCGCAAAGCCGGAATCACGTGCTGCTGGATCTTGCGCGGCCTGTGCATAGCCGTTGGTGAAAAGGCTCTGCCACCACGCACCAAATGCCATTGCAGCGTCGCCGTTCAAGGCGCCTTCGGCGGTCTTGTAGGTGGAGCGGTCAACAATGTCGCCTCCGAACGATTGCAGGAACGGCGAGAACGCATAGGGGTACCATTCGCCGGTCCAGGCCATGCCCGGATCAAAAGCGTACTCGAACTTGCCGCTGGCCTTGGCTGCCTCAAGCGCCGCCATGAACTCATCACCTGTCCAGGGCTGATCAAGTGTAGGCGTACGCAGGCCCAACTCGTCCAGATACGACTGGCGCGTCACCAGAGCGACGGCAGCATCCCAAAGGCCGATCGAGTAAAGCTTGCCATCCCAATAGCCTTTCGGGCCGGGCAGGAAGGTTTCAATTGCGGCTTCGTCGATTTGCAGAGGCTGCATGTAGCCCGACCAAGCCCAGTTCGGCATTACCGGCCCATCGACATCAAGAATGTCGGGCAGGTTGCCTGCAAGTGCGCCGGCCACGACAGAATCGTTGTAGGCGGCTTGCGGAAAGCTCTGGATCTCGACTTTCCAGTCGCTCTGGCTGGCGTTGAAATCGGCAATGATCTGATTGACGATCTTTGCCTCAACTTCGTTACCTGCCCCATGATACCACATGGAAAGCGTGGTCTGCGCTTGTGCAGCAGTGCCAAATGCTGCGACGGCAATCGCTGCACCTGCAAGCCAACTCGTATGTTTCATCGGTTTTCCTCCCTGACGGTTTTCAATTGGGTGATATTGGGCTGGCGCATTGAAGTGACTGACTCACGCCAGTAGACGGGGCCTGACACCAGTGTCGGACCACTTTGCGTGGGGCTTTCGCCCGAGATAATTGCCAGCAGGCGCTGCGCGGTACGCACACCCATCGCTGCATAAGGCAGTTCCACCGTGGTCAGTGGCGGGTAGAGCGTCTCGGCAATCACCCGATAGTTGTCATAACCCGCAACAGCGATATCTCCGGGGAGATTCAGCCCCCGCGACCGCAGGATGCCATAGGCCTTCAAAGCCATCTTATCGTTGCCGCAGCAAAAGGTCGTCGGCGGATCAGGAAGGCGCAGCGTCCGGTCGATGGCGTCCCACAGAAGCTGTGTCTCACCTTCGTTGTCTTGCAGGTCGCAGTCCTGAACCAGTGCCGGATCAAAGGCGATGCCCGCCTCGGCCAAGGCCTCGCGGTAACCCTCAAGACGCAAGGGAGTGGCCGCGATGGTGTTGCGCAGGGTGAGATAGGCGATACGACGGTGGCCGGCAGCAATGATACGCGCCACAAGATCATGCTGGCCACGCCGGTCATCTGGCAGGATGCTGGGCGTTCCGGCTGCATCTGCGCAGTTGGCAAGAACCATGGGCGTGCCTGCAGGAAGATCGGGCAGTTCGATATGCTGATGATACTCGGCGATGTAGATCAGGCCTTCGACCCGGTGTTGCAAGAAGGTCTGCACCAACGGAGCCACCCGGTCCGGTCGCCCGTCGGTATCGGCGATCATCAATGTCATGCCGGTCTGCGAGATCACTTGCTGAATGCCCTGCAGGATGAACAGGTCAGGCAAACCGGCGGGGCGTGTTGTCAGTTCCTTGGCTGTAGAAATCGCCCCGGTGATCACCCCGATCAGCCCGGACTTGTTGGACCGCATCATCCGCGCCGCACTGGAGGGGACATAGCCCAAACGGGCCATGGCAGCCTCGACCGCATCCCGGGTCTTGCGGCCCACAGGCGCGTCGCTGTTCAGAACACGGCTTACCGTCTTTGCCGATACTCCTGCAGCTTTCGCTACATCATAGATCGTTGCCACACCGCCCTCCCAAGCTGGCATCGAAGCATGCCCCGTTCCCATTGCAATAGGTTCGAGGGCGATGACATCGGTGTCATGACATCGGTGTCATATGCTTGTCGGGATGCTTCTGTCAATCGTGCTGTTTGTGTTAGCAAAGAATGCTCGGGCACGTTCAACAAGCAGTTTGCAATCGGCTAGCCAGCGGCAAAAAGTATGCGCCCCTGCGGCACAGCGCACTTCAAGATTGGGCGTATTACAGAACAGAATTGCTTAACTCAGGCGACGGCTCAGCTGGATTTCCTGAAAGACAAGCCACTTGCGGGAAGCGCTGAATATGGCTCAAAGGCAAGCTATGCTGTATCGGTCTCAATAGCGAAGGCAGAATGTTCAACTGCGACCCGCCGTTCGATAGTACTGATGCGAATGACCGCTTTCCGCCCTAAGCGTATGGCTCGGCGCTTCCCGGCCCATAGCGGTCCCTGAACATTTTTCTCAACCGTGGAGTTTTGTCACCGAAGCGGTCGTTCATGCAGTCCGCTGAAGGGGAACAAGTACGCATCGCATGTTCATTGGACTGTGTGCCTGCGGGCAGTGGCGTTGGCTTGGTCTCGATGGCGGATCGGTTTCTTCATGGCAGCAAAGGTAGTTGATCGCGTTCCTCTGCGACTTGGCGGGAACGGTCCTCGTGGAGTTGGAGAAGCACTTTCGGCCGGTGTGCGAACGAGGATCGAGCGGTCTGCCCATTCTGAGGCCCCAAGAAGCTCACGCCAGAGCTCGGCGATACACCATGACCGCACTTAAGGCGTTTCCCGGCAAGGCTTCCCTCATTTGGCAATTGCCTTTCGGGTGGCGGGAACATGGAACAGCAAAAGCGCAACCGCAGTCAGAGCTGCGCGACCGCAAACGGCGCACCAAGCGCATTCAACAGGCATCTTATACAGTGAACGCGCGGAAGTCGGGCTACATTAGCACCGAGCCGGCGGTCAGCGCGGTGAGGCTGGCGGCCCATCAATTTGCCTAGGCGCGTCGTAGCCTAGTCGGTCAGGCTATCACCTTGGTCGCTGCGGAAACTTGATCTGCAACAAGGCGCTGCCCCTTGGTCCGGCCTAGTTTGCAAGGAGGATTTCACGGCAGAGTCACGCCGTCCTTAGGCCAAAAACCGCAGCCCGTCACCGCCTTCAAGCAGTAAGAATTGAAAGGCCACTGCCATGGTAATTCCATCCGCTCAGGCGCCCGTTGGCTTGGGCGACCTTGGGGTCAGACACCTTGCCCCGTTCTTCGCGCTCACGTTTGCGCTTACTTGGGGTCTGGGTGCGGCCTTGGTAGTCTTCCCCGATCAGATCACTTCCGTGTTCGGCGCTGTGAGCGTGACGAACCCGCTTTACCTGATCATGACATGGTCGCCCGGTGTGGTGGGAATCCTGCTAGTCGTCATCACGACCGGCGTGTCAGGAATGCGCCGGTTTTTCAGGCGCCTCTTCAACGCATCGGTGCCGCTGGCCTGGTGGGCTTTCGTGCTGCTCGCCCTTCCGGCACTGAAAATGACCGGCGCGCTACTGAACGGGACGCCGATCACGGGCCTGCTTAATCTGAGCCCGTTCATGGAGATCCTTTCAATGTCGGTCTTCATGCTTTTTCTCGGCCCGGTCGAGGAGTTTGGCTGGCGCGGAGTGGCTCTACCGCTGATGCAGCGACTGACGGCACCGGTCTGGGCGGGGGCGATCGTGGGGTTCGTCTGGGCGTTCTGGCATCTTCCGGCATTCTTCTTCGGCGGGACGCCGCAATCCGCCTGGGCAATCCTGCCGTTTCTCATCGGGGTAACGGCGATCGGTGTCGTGATGGCGGTCCTCTACAACAAGACAGGTGGCAACCTGCTGTTGCCGATCCTCATCCATTGGCAGCTGAACATCGCCTTTTGGCCTGAAGCCCAGCCTTGGGAGAACTATCTGAGCGTCGCTCTCGCACTGGTCCTTCTCTCTGTGCACCGCGATGTGATGTTCGCCCACGACAAAGGTCTGACCGAAGTCGTGCTACCCCAACACACAATCAAAACCCGCAAGCCCGCTTAGCGTGAGGGAAATCACGATGTCACGTTTCATTCCTGCCGCGCTGTTCGCAATCTGCGCGGTGACCCCGGGAAGTGCACAAAACAACGTCCGACTGCATGATGGATTGCAGGAGGTGCTCGACACCTTTCGCGACCGCTATGACTTTCCTGGCCCGACTGCGGCAGTCGACTTGCCGGATGGAACGGTGATTGTCGCTGCGACCGGCCTTGCTGATGTCGAGGCAGGGACACGGATGACACCGGACAGCCGGATGCTTGCTGCCAGCATTGGCAAGACCTTCGTGGCAGCAACAGTTCTGCAGTTGGAAGGAGACGGGCGTCTGTCGCGTGCCGATCTCCTGGCCGATCATCTCGGCGACCGCGCGTGGTTTGACAGCCTGCTCAACGCAGGGACCATCACCAGCCGACGCCTGCTGCAGCACAGCGCGGGTCTGCCCGATCACGTCTACCTGCCGGTGTTTCAGGCTTCATGGGCGCAGCTGACAAGCGGTGATGGAGCAATCGATCCCGAAGGAATCATAGGCTTAGTGACCGGAAAGGAACCCCTGTCTGCGGCCGGTTCGGCTTGGGCCTACAGCGATACCGGATACCTCCTTCTCGGGCTCGTGATCGAAGAGGTCACCGGCGCGCCCAGGCATTGCCGTGAACTGGGCTGGTGATTGACTTCGATCACTGTGGGGCCCGGGGATTGAGATCATACTGACTTTATCCTTCTACTTGGAGATTGATGATATGGCGCCCATCTCGCGCAGAACTGCATTCGCGACCGGCCTTTCGCTCGCTGCCCTGGGTGCCGCCGCATACAGCCTTTGGCCCCGCATGGAGGGTTACCGAGACGAGGTTGAGCGCCAGCGGCAGCTCCTTTCCGGTGATCCCAAGCTTGAAGAACTTGTCCGGATGGCGACGCTTGCGGCCAACAGCCACAACACGCAACCCTGGTTGTTCCACCTGACCGACCGGCAGATCAGCATCCTGCCGGATCTCTCGCGCCGCACCCCTGTCGTCGATCCTGACGACCACCACCTTTTTGTCAGCCTTGGCTGTGCGACCGAGAACCTTGTTATTGCAGGCAAAGCGCTTGGTCGTGGCAGCGACGTTGTGATCGGGTCGGGTGCCGAACCACAGATCGTCATATCACTGTCTTCCGCGCAACCGGCGGGGCAGGAGTTATATCAGGCGATCCCGATGCGCCAATCCACGCGCTCGATCTATGACGGGCAATCGATCTCGACCACTGACATGGAACTGCTTTCGACGGCCGCGCAGGAAGAGGGTGTGTCGATTCGGTTCTTCACCACATCAGCAGACCGCGACGCCATTCTCGACTTCGTCATTCAGGGAAACAGCGCGCAGATGGATGATCCGGCCTTTGTTCAGGAGCTGCTCCACTGGCTGCGCTTCAGCCCCGCCAGCGCCATCGAGACAGGGGACGGTCTGTTCGGTGCCTGCTCTGGCAACCCGGTATTGCCTGACTGGATCGGGCCGACGCTGTTCGGCATTGTGTTTCGCAAGAACGCCGAGAACGACAAGTACCGCGACCAGATCAGGTCCTCGGCCGGGATTGCCGTCTTTGTCGGCGACAGGGCGGATCCCGAACACTGGATCAGGGTCGGGCGTAGTTTCCAGCGTTTTGCGCTACAAGCGACGGCGCTTGGCATCCGCACCGCGCATGTGAACCAGCCGGTCGAGGTTCCCTCGGTTCGGCCCGGTTTCGCACGATGGCTGGGGATGCCAGATGCGCGGCCCGATCTGGTCATCCGCTTCGGACGCGCTCCGGCAATGCCGATGTCGGTGCGCCGCCCGGTCAGCGCGGTGCTGACATGATTTGGCATGGCAGAGGCAACGCGAGCGTTTGGCCGTGCGGATGACAGGACGACGCTCGTTTCTGGGCGGCCTTGGCGGGATCGCCGCCGCCGGAGTGGGGCTCTTCGCCGCCACCTGGCGACCGGCCCCGACCCTTGTGACATCTGCCTGCCGGGGAGAAACGACTGTGTCGACCAAGATCCTTGTTGCCTATGCAACCCGCACCGGTTCGACCGCCGAAGTGGCCGAGGCCATCGCCCACCATTTGTGTAAGGCGGGTCTGTCGGCCGAGGTTCGCCCGATTGCGGAGGTGGCGAGCCTTCAGGGTTATTCCGGCGCTGTCCTCGGCAGCGCGATCCGGTATTCCTCCTGGCTGCCGGAAATGACGGACTTTCTGTCTGCCAATCGCGACGCGCTGGCTGCGATGCCCGTGGCCTTCTTCACGATGCACATGCTTGCCCTTGGCGATGACCCAGCCGCAAGGGCCGAACGGACGAAATACACGGCACAAGCACGACAGGCAGTGACCCCTGTCGATGAGGCCTTCTTCGCGGGCAAGATCGACCTTGCGCGGCTGTCGTTGTTTGACCGCCTCGCTGTTCGCCTCGTGAAGTCGCCTATTGGCGACAAGCGCGACTGGACCCGGATCGGGGAATGGGCGGTGGCACTGGCCCCGAAGCTGGGGTGAGGAGACCAAAATGACAACGCGGCGCAATCTGCTTCTCGGTCTGGGTGGTCTGGCGCTGGCAAGCGGCGCCTATGCCATGGGCGCGTTCCGCGAAGCGCGCTTTCAGGCCGACAACCGGCTTCTTGGACAAGGCACCCTGATCGAGACGCGCGCTGGGGTGCTTGAATATGCCGTGGCGGGGGACGGTCCGCCCGTGATGATGATTCATGGCACCGGCGGCGGCTTCGATCAGGGTCTGCTTTTTGCCTCCGCTATCCGCCAACGCGGGTTCCGGATCATCGCGCCCTCGCGCTTTGGCTATCTGGGAAGCAGCTTTCCCGAAGATGCCTCCCCTGCACATCAGGCCGACACGCTGGCAGATCTTCTGGACCACCTTGGCATAGAGCGCCTGCCGGTGTTGGGTGGCTCCGCGGGTGCGCTGACTGCGGCCGAGTTCGCGCTGCGACATTCTGATCGGTGCTCGCATCTTGGGCTGCTGGTTCCCGCCGCGAACCTGACGAACCGCGATCCGGTCGTCTTCACCGGGCTGCAGCGCCTTGCCGTCGAGGCTGTTCTCGGATCAGATTTCTGGTTCTGGTCTCTGTCAAGGTTGGTGCCAAGGCAGATGATCCGCACTTTGCTCGCGACCGACCCTGACTTGCTGGACCGGGTTCCCGAGGCAGAGAGTCAGCGTGGTCTGGCGATCCTCAACCAGATCTTTCCAATCAGCCGCAAGGTGAACGGGCTGCGGACCGATGGCTTCTGGGCCGGAACACCCACGCTGACCGCCTACGAGCGGATCGCCGTGCCGACACTGGTCCTGTCCTGCGAAGACGATCTCTTCGGCACAGCCGCGACAGCGCGGCTGCTGGCGGAACGCATCCCGAATGCGGCGATCACCATCTACCCGACCGGCGGGCACATCTGGCTGGGGCATGATGAGGAGGTGGCTGACCAGATCGCGGGCTTTATCCGTAGGACGGCCACGGATCCTGCACCCGATCAAGATCAATGAGGAGGCTGAACATGATCTGGACCATTGCCGCTGTCTCAGCCCTCGCCATCGGACTTGGTCTGGTGATCTGGGCCACAAGCTTGCCCAGGGCATTCGAGGCTCGAAAGGCCGAGGCATTGGCTGCCCCGCACGACGAGGCAAGGGTCTTGACCGTGGCGGACATCGCCCATCTGCCGCCGCCAGTCCGCCGCTATATCGCGCTGACGGGCTCGATCGGGCGGCCGGTCGTTACCGAGATCACGCTGCGCTTCGAGGCCACGATGTACGATGCCCCGGGCGCGCCCGGCATGACCGGGCCGGTGACGCAATACGAACGCTTCGATCTGCCCCGGCGGCTGTTTCTGATGACTACGCAGATGAAGGGTCTGCCGGTGGCAGTACTGCACGACTTCGACAGTGATCATGCAACCATGCGGGTGCGTCTGGCGGGGCTGGTCAACGTCGTCGATATCGGCGGACCCGAACTGACGCGGGCCGAGACGGTGACGATCCTGAACGATCTGTGCTTGTTTGCGCCTTCGCGCCTGATCGACCCCCGGCAGACTTGGACCGAGATCGACGATACGCGCGCCAAAGTGGCCTTCACCCTTGGTCCCAATACGGTCTCGGCGGAACTGGTGTTCAACGAAGCGGGGGAGCTTGTCGATTTCATTTCTGACGATAGAGGCGCGCTGGAGAAGGATGGCACCCTGCATATCCAGCGTTGGACGACGCCGATGACGAGTTATGCCGATTTTGGCGGCTGGCGTCTGGCCAGCGAAGGCGATGCGATCTGGCACCGGCCCGAGGGGCCGTTCGTTTATGGCCATTTTCGCCTGACGGAATACAAGGCGCGGTGATGGAACAACGTGACCCCCAAAGCGCGGGACCGCCGGCCGGATGCCGCGCCGCGGCCAATACCCTTTTCCGAGGTCAAAAGATGCAGCACCACCTTTCCACTGTCCTGATCACCTGCGCTGCGTTGCTCATTTCCGGTTATGCCAGCGCCGACGTGCTTCTGACGAATGTCACGGTGGTTGACGTTGAAACCGGAACGCTTGCTGAAGGGCAGTCCGTCCTGATCGAAAACGACCGCATCGCCGAAATCGGAAACGCCATTACCGCGCCGGAGGGGACACCGCTGTTTGACGGCGGCGGCGCCTATCTGATCCCCGGCCTGTGGGACAGCCATGTCCACATCTTCTCCTCACCCTCCGAACCGGACAGTGCGCTGCCACTCTATCTGATCAACGGTGTGACGGGCATCCGAGACATGGGGGCGCTTTGGCCGATTGCCGAACAGATGGCCCTGCAAGCGCGGATCGAGGCGGGCGAAGTCCTCGGGCCCCGGCTTGTCCTGTCCGGTGCCTGGGTCGACGCAACGCCCGGATCGTGGCCGGGCATGTTTCTGGCCGACACGCCCGAAGCGGCGCGCGCAGTTGTTGACCGGATTGCTGCTGACGGGTGGGCTGCTGTGAAGGCCTATTCGATGTTGGACGAGCCGACCTATCTGGCCCTCGCCGAGGCGGCTGATGGTGCGGATCTACCCTTTGTCGGGCATATCCCCGAAAGGGTGGCGCTTGGTACTGCCATTGCCGCGGGGCAGGACGGGATCGAGCACTTCGGGCGCGTCACCATGGCCTGTTCGACCGCTGAGGCCGAGATGCTTGTAGCCCTGCAGGACGTGATGGCAAGCGGAGCAGATCGCGACGGGATTTTTGCGGTCATGGCCGCCCGCAACCGGATCATCCTCGAAAGCTGGGACGAGGATCTGTGCCATCGCGTACTAGGCAGCATGATTGATGCCCGCATGCACGTCAGTCCGACCCTCGTGGTTGCCGGTTTCTATGTCGGCGACCGTCCCGCCGCCGATGCCCCGAGGGTTCGCATGCTGCCCCCCGAAGTCCGCACTGCCTGGACTGGTCCCGACTTCCGGCTCGATGCGATGACGGACGAGGTCCGCGCCTTGGCATCAAAGTCAATTGCGCTAGACCACCGGACCTTCCTGATGGCGCAGCGCGCAGGCGTGCCGATCCTCGCCTCGTCGGATGCCTCCTTCGCCAACCCGTGGCTGTTCCACGGCTTCTCGCTGCTGGACGAACTGGACCTTTACGTCGCAATTGGCCTGACCCCGCGCGAGGCGCTCTACACCGCCACTATGGCCCCACCCCGCTTCTTCGGGCTGTCCGATCAGGACGGCATAGTCGCGCCCGGGCGGCGTGCCGATCTGGTGCTGCTGGACGGCAATCCGCTGGAGGACCTGGCAACCCTGCGCCGCCCCCATGCCGTCATCACCGGCGGGCGCGTGCTGGACCGGCAGGCGCTTGACGCCATGGAGGCGGAGCTTCTGGATCGGGGCGAATAGACATGCTTTCCAATGGGATGGGAACGGAAACATGGTATCCAGGAACACGAGTTTGCCGCCTGCAATCGGCAGGTGGCGATCAAGGATCAAACGCGCCATGACGGCGGCTGTTCTTGCCTTCGCGGCGGTCCTCCTTATCGGGTTGGGCTATCTGTTCGCCATCAGTCCCGGCCAACCGGCTCCGCTGCGCGCTTACGATGGCACCGTCATCCTGGGCAGCCTGTCGGAACGCGTGACGGTCCAGATCGGCGGCATCCCGCAAAGCATGTTCATCCAGAGCGTGGATCCCGCAAACCCGGTTCTGTTGTTTCTTCATGGCGGCCCGGGCATGACCGAGTTCTTCATGGAACAGGACTATCCCACAGGCCTTGAGCGCCATTTCACAATGGTCTGGTGGGAACAGCGTGGCGCAGGCATGTCTTTCTCGGCAAACATCCCGCCCGAGACGATGACCATGGCCCAGATGATCTCGGACACGATTGAGGTCGCCGACTATCTGCGTGACCGGTTCGGACAGGACCGCATCCTGCTCCTCGGCCATTCCTGGGGCAGCTACCTTGGTATCCAGGTCGCGGCGAAGGCCCCGGACCGCTTCCTCGCCTATGTCGGCATGGCACAGATCGTGCACCAACTGCGGTCCGAGATCATGGCGCGCGATTTCTTGCTCAGCGCCTACCGGGCACGCGGTGACGCAGGCATGGTCCGCAAACTTGAAGCGGCAACCGTCAGCATGGAGGATGGTCTTTCGCCCGCCTGGATGCGGTTGCGCGACGCCGCCATGCACCAGGCTGGCGTCGGGCACACCCGCGACATCAACTCGGTTATCACGGGTATTTTCCTGCCGGTCTGGCGCGTCCGTGCCTACACGGTGATGGACAAGATCAACGTCTGGCGCGGCAAGCTCTGGTCGCGACCGTTCTTTTGGGAGGAACTACTTAGGGACGACCTTTCGGCACGCCTGACCAAGTTCGAGCTGCCGGTGTATATCTTCGTCGGCCAACATGACCAAACCGCCAACCCAACCCTTTCCCGCGCATATTTCGACATTATCAACGCGCCGGTGAAAGGTTTCTACATATTCGAAAACTCCGCCCACAGCCCGCTCTTCGAAGAGCCAGAGCGCGCAAGAGATATCCTGTTGCAGGATGTGCTGAAGGGAATGAATGGATTGGCGGACGCGACCGGGCGCGCGGGCCTTGAAACCAGTAATTGAGTGACGGCGCCAGACTAGGCTTCCGACCCAAATGTGATGTGGGACGGCATTCTCCGGGTTGTCGCGCACCATCATTGCCGACCACCATATCTGACGTGGATTTGTTTCGGCGGAGTCGGGCATCTCCGGGTTCGATTTCTATGTGTCCGACACATTGAAGGCCGCGATTGACGAGGCCCCGTTTGACCATGTTGCCGTTTCATCAGTTGAAAGAGGGGCAAGATTGCGAACCTCGGTGAGATACTATCTCGGGGTTCTGCCGATGCGATGCTGCCTTTGCATGGGGCAGCTCTCTGCTCTAACGCGGGTTCTTTGGATGTCTTTATACTTGCTCGGAGAATAAACTGGTGCCGCTGAAGGGACTCGAACCCCCGACCCCATCATTACGAATGACGTGCTCTACCAGCTGAGCTACAGCGGCACTTTCTGGTGACCGTCCTCCTATTGCCCGGCCCTGACCGAGTCAACCCCGACCGGCCTTCACGCACCCCGCCGCGCGATCTCGTCAAGATCTACGACTTCCGCCTCGGACACGTCTTCGACGACGGGTTGCGGTTTTGGTTTCGTCTCCAGAAGGGGCATCAGGTCGGCCAGGCCCGCCGGAGCAGGCGCCGAGTTTGGCGGTTCTCGCCAACTCAGGGTATCAAAGCCGCCACAATTGTCGCAGACCGGGTGCCAACTGGAATGCACCGCCTGGCATTTGTCGCAGCACCATTGCGGCCCGCGCGGCGCGGCCAGCGCCTTGCCGATCAGGTCACGGACCACGGCGTCGTCGGCCCCTTCGCCGCGTGCAATCGCCGCCATCAACGCCAATGCCCGTTGCGTCGGATGCCGCTCGGCAAGATCGCCCAGCGCACGCCGCGCTGCGGGAAAATCTTCGGTGGCAACAAGAAGCTCGCCATGCAGAAGCTTCGTCTCGTCCGCCTCGGGCCGCATCGCAAGCAGCGGCTTGAACCGCTTCAGCCGGTCTGCCGGCGTGTCATCCGGCTCCATCTCTGCGAAAGCTGCCGCCAGATCGGGGTGAGGCAGCACCTCCCACGCCTTTTTCAGCACGCGCGCCGCGTTCTTCTTGTCGCCCTTCTCGATATAGCCCCGCGCCGCCATCGCAGCTGCCGGAATCAAGTCGGGCGACCGCCGATTGGCCTCGATTGCGGCTTCTCGCGCCTCGATTGACGAGCCTTCGTGCAGCACCGTCGAGGCCTCCTGCAAGGCCAACACGGCATCGCGGCGCCGATAGACGTCCTTCGGCAACGCGCCGGTTTTCAGCTTGGCCCCCAGCGTCGCCCGAGCCCCGCTCCAGTCGCCCGCCTCGGATTGCAGTTTCAGCAAGAGGTCCTGGGTCTCGGCATGTTTGGGGCGCAGTTCAAAAGCCTTTTCCGCCAGCTTCAGCGCGGTTTCGGTATCACCCTCGGCCAGCCTTTGCTTCAACAGCCCGCGCACGGCAACGAAACGGGTCTTGTCGTCGCCGAGCAGCCGCTTGTAGGCCTCGGTCGCACGGGTCTTGTCCCCCGCAGCCTCGGCCGCCTGCGCCACCAGAAGCGTGGTCAGTTCCGGCTTGCCCAACAGCTTTTCCGCAGCCTGCGCGCGGTTCATCGCTAGCCGATGCTCGCCCGAGGCAAGTGCCATCAGCCCTTCGGACAGCGCCCGGTACCCCTTGCGTTCGCGGTTCCGGTCGAAATAACGCGAGATCGCCGTCTCGTCACCGTTCAGGAAGTGGAGGGTGGCGAGGGCAAGCCCCACGATCTTGAACAACAGCCAGACAACGGCGATCAATACCAGTCCGGCAATCACCGCCTGCAACGGGCCAAGGGTGAATTCCCATCCTGCCGCCTCGACCCGAATGCCGCCGCCCGTATCGGCCATCAGCCCGGCAGCGAGGGTCAGGCCGGCGATGGCGACCACGAAAATCAGCACCTTGACCAAGGACCAGATCATTATTCCCCCTGCGGTTCAGTGGCTGCCCGCAGCGCTGCCACGGCCGCATCGACGTCTGCCCGTGCCTGAGCCGCAGCAACCCAGTCAGACATTGCGGCGGCGACCTCGGGCGGCAAGCCCTGCAGTTCGGCCACTGCGTCAGCGACCCTGCCATCGCGCAACGCACCCTCGGCACGCGACAGCACGGACTCGGGCTCTCTCCCTTCTTGCGGGGTCAGCGGTCTGGCACCGGTCTGCGCCTTCAGAAACGCGGCCAGCCGTGTGCCCCAGCTATCCGACCCGCCGAAATCTCGCGCCTGCAACAGCGCAGACCGCGCGGCCTCGGGAAAGGTTTCGGTCAACGCCGCAAGGGTCTGAACACCGGTCGCCGCCTGTGCGCCCAGCGCAGCTGGCAGCGGATCCAGCCCGAGGTCGGACAGCAGAGCCTCGAACGGCTCGCCACGATCAACCGCTGCGGCAAGCTGGTCCACCGCTGCGGCCTTACGCGCAGCCTTTATCGTCACTGCCGCCTCGTTGGCCTGTTCGGTTGCCGCTGCTTCGGCCTCGTTCAGCCGTTGCAACGCGGTGTCGACCTTTTGCGAAAGTTCGCCCGGAACCGCCGCAGAAGCGCCCAGCGTCGCAACCCGCGCCTCAAGGGCGCGGATGGCGGCCTGCAACGCGGGCGAGGACGCGCTGCCGGTCGCCGGCAGCGCCTCGATTTCGGACAGACGATCTTCAAGCGCGGCCAGGCGGTCGGTCAGAGGGCCAAGTTCGGTCGGCGGTGGCGGCGCGGCATCGAGCAGCGGTTCGATCCGCGCAATCCGCTCCGCAAGCGCTGTCTCGGTTTGGCCAAGTGCGCTTTTCAGGCCAGCAATTTCATTGGCTTGACGGTCAAGCGCCTCGGACGCAGCGGGATCGGTCGCCGGACGCAAACCGAACGCGTCGAAGTGTGAAAGTCCGAACCCAAGCGCTGCGGCAAGCGCACCGCCGACCAAAGGCGCCACGAACCCGCCGCGCCGGACTGCGGGCGGAGGTGGAGCGGCTGGTGGCAGCGGGGCGTCCTCGACTGGCCAGCGTTCGGGTTCAGCCTCGGCAGTCCCAATTTCGACGACGGTCTCAGCCTGCCCGCTGGTCTTTTCGTCGGGCGGAGCTTCCCGGTCAGGGGCCGTTTCTTTTTCCATGGTTTCCACCCTTCCCACGTCGGCAGCTTCTACCTAAGCACCCAGCGCCCCGGGGTTCAAGAACCCCGAAGGTCATTCATGAGAAGTTCGATAGCATCAAGCATCGCCTCAGCGTCTGGCCGCGCGGCAATCCGCATAAGGAAATGTCGAGGATCGCCCGGCGAAGCGAAACTGGCCTGCTCGGCAACAGCCCCGCTTAGCGCCGCAATCGCCAGCGTTGCCACCAGCCGGGGTCGCAGGGCTTTCGCCAGTAGCAACGCACTTCTTGGCGAGAAAAGCGGCACAATGACGCTGCCCGGCCGCAGCAACAGTGACGTCGCTTCCGCCGAGAGGGGTTGGGATTCCTGTTCGTAGACGATCCGCGAAACAGTCTCTATTCCTGCGGAAACAAGCCTTCGCGCAAGATCACCGCGGGTTTCGCGCCCATGCAGATACAGCAGTGGTCCAGCCCACCCTTCCGACACGACCAGCCGCAGCAGGGCCTCGACATCACCGTCAGCAGATCGTGCGACAAAGCCTGCCCGTGCGGCGGCTGCAGCCGTGCGCGCGCCGACGCAGACCGCGTGCTTCGGCAGCCCAGCCATTCCTCGCAAACGCACTGCCTCGACCGCGGTCTCCGAGGTGAAGACCAAGGCGGAGTATGGTCGGGGAGAAATTTCGAATGACGGAAACGCAGGTCGCAGCAATGGCGACACGACAGTGTGTATCGACGACCCGAACCGGGCCTCAAGCGCAGCGCTGAAGCGCAGCGACTGGCCCAGCGGCCGGGTCAGCAACACCGGGATCGCAGCAAGGTCCGCATCGGGCCGGGATTGTTTCGCCATGATCACGGTGTTACCTGCGACGGACACGTCCTGCAACGGCAGCCATGACCCGCACCCTGACCTTCCTAGGCATCGAAAGCAGTTGCGATGACACCGCAGCCGCCGTGGTCCGCCACCGGCCGGGCCACCCGGCTGAGATCCTGTCGTCAGAAGTGGTGGGCCAGACGGCGCTTCATGCTGCCTTTGGCGGCGTAGTGCCCGAAATCGCCGCCCGTGCGCATGTGGAACGGCTGGACGGCTGCGTGGAGCGGGCGCTGGCGGTTGCGGGCATCGACCTCGGCGGGATCGACGCCATCGCGGTGACGGCTGGGCCGGGCCTGATCGGCGGCGTCTTGTCCGGGGCTATGCTGGCCAAGGGGCTTGCCGCCGGGCGCGGTCTGCCGCTGGTCGCCGTCAATCACCTGGCTGGTCATGCCCTCACTCCCCGTCTGACCGACGGCATCGCGTTTCCGTATCTGATGCTGCTCGTCTCAGGGGGGCATTGCCAGTATCTGCTGGCCGAAGGTCCTGACCGGTTCCGCCGACTTGGCGGCACGATTGACGATGCGCCCGGCGAGGCCTTCGACAAGATTGCCAAGCTGTTGGCCCTGCCCCAACCCGGCGGCCCTGCGGTCGAGGCGCAGGCCGCGTCGGGCAATGCGACGCGCTTTGCCTTTCCACGGCCGCTGCTGGACCGGCCCGGGTGCGACCTCTCCTTCTCTGGGCTGAAAACGGCGGTGCTGCGGGCAAGGGATGCACTAATCGCAGCGCAAGGCGGCATCACCGTGAAGGATCGGCAGGATCTCTGCGCCAGCTTTCAAGCGGCTGTCGCCGATGTCCTGGCCGAGAAAAGCCGACGCGCGATTGCCATGCTGAACGCCGAGGGCCTGACCCTAACCGCGTTCGCCGTAGCCGGAGGCGTGGCTGCAAATCAGGCCATTCGGGCAAGGTTAGTGACTGTTTGTATGGAATCTGGGGTACAATTCTTGGCCCCGCCGCTACCGCTATGCACCGACAATGCCGCCATGATCGCATGGGCCGGGATCGAGCGTTTTCGCCTTGGGTTGGTCGACGACACAAGCTTTGCCGCGCGCCCACGCTGGCCACTTGATGCCACTGCGCCCGCCTTGATCGGGTCCGGAAAGAAGGGGGCGAAAGCATGATCGGCATCTTGGGTGCAGGGGCTTTCGGCACCGCGCTGGCGGTGGCGCTTGCCAAGGGGGGCCGCGACGTGCGGATCTGGGCGCGCTCATCAGACGATGTAGAACGGATGGCCGCTACACGCAGGAACGACAAGCGGCTGCCCGGGATCGTCCTTCCCGAGTCGGTTTCAGTTCATGTCGACCTTGCGGATCTTCAAGCTGCGGACACGCTGCTGCTGTGTTTGCCGATGCAGGGTCTTGCCAGCTTTCTCGCGACGTATCCCGGCCTCGCACCGGGGCGACCGATGGTGGCCTGCTGCAAGGGTGTCGATCTGGAAAGCCTGCGTGGGCCGGTATCGGTGATCGAAGCGGCAGAGCCGGGCCGCCTTGCGGCGATGCTTACAGGGCCAAGCTTTGCCGCCGATATCGCCAATGGTTTGCCGACGGCGCTGACGCTGGCATGTCGTGATGAAGCGGGCGTCGCGTTGCAGGCCGCCCTTTCCACGCCGACCCTGCGGATCTATCGGACCAATGACATCACCGGGGCCGAACTTGGCGGCGCGTTGAAGAATGTCATCGCAATCGCGGCGGGGGCGGTCATCGGGGCCGGGTTGGGCGACAGCGCCCGCGCGGCGCTGATGACACGGGGCTATGCCGAAATGGTCCGGCTGGCGGTGGGGCTTGGTGCCAGACCTGAGACTCTGGCCGGCCTGTCGGGGTTTGGCGATCTGGTGCTGACCTGCACCTCGCCGCAGTCGAGGAACTTCCGCTTTGGCGAGGCGCTGGGAAAGGGGTTGGCGTTCGACCCCAAAGTCACGGTCGAGGGGGTGGCGACGGCAACGGCGGTCGTTCGCCTCGCGCGGCAGATGAAGATCGACACGCCGGTCACCGAGATGGTGGATGCCCTTGTCACCGGCAGGGTCGCGTTGGAAGATGCGATGCCGGCCCTCATGAACCGACCTTTGAAACAGGAATGACCATGCGCTTTGCCCTGATCTGCATCGACAAGCCCGGCGCCTTGCAGACGCGCCTCGACAACCGAACGGCGCATCTGGCGCATATCGAAGCCAGCGGGGTTGTGGAGCAGGCAGGGCCGTTCCTCGACCAAGCCGGGCAGATGTGCGGCAGTCTGATCATCCTTGGCGTCGACAGCCGGGCCGAGGCCGAGGCTTGGGCCGCAGCGGACCCTTACGCGAAGGCGGGGCTGTTCCAGTCGGTCACGGTGCAGGAATGGAAGCGGGTGATCGGGGGATGAACCACTGGCTGTTCAAATCCGAGCCGGATGAGTTCGGCTGGGATCACCTGACCGCGAAGGGCGCGGCGGGCGAGGAGTGGACCGGGGTTCGAAACTATCAGGCGCGCAACAATATGCGGGCGATGCAGGTGGGCGACCTGGGGTTCTTCTATCACTCCAATATCGGCAAGGAGATCGTGGGGATCATCGAGGTCTGCCGGCAAAGCGCGCCGGACAACACGACGGATGATCCGCGGTGGGACTGTGTGAAGGTGCGGGCGGTGAGGCCGTTCGGGCGGGCCGTTACGCTGGAGGAGTGCAAGGTTGAGCCGGGGCTGGAGGGGATGGTTCTGGTGAAGAACAGCCGCCTTTCAGTGCAGCCGGTCACGGCCGAGGAGTGGCGGATCGTTTGCCGGATGGGGGGCGTGGAGCCCTGACTGCCCACGGTGGGCGGAATTGGCAATTGCTTGTTTTTCAATGCCTTGGATGTGGACGTTAAGGAGTTCGAAAGAGTTTCCGTCGACGCGTGCCAGGCTTCCCGTTGCCGATCTTGGGCATTGTTAGAGCCGTCCTGCTGAGGGATGTTCGCTGCCGGAAGGCACCGCACCGCATCCGCGCCGCGGCAGAAGGGTGCAAGCTGCACTGTACGGGGGAGATCTGCGCTAGCTCCGCCTTGCCCGCTCCCTCGCTTCGATGGCCTTAAGCTTGGCGTCGTCAGACCGTCCAAACGCGTCGTCCACCCAAGTGAAAAGTGCGGTGCGCCAACTGTCCGTGTCGTACTGCCGGATGGTTTCCACGGACGTGCCCTTGCCCGTCCGGGTCAGGCGATGGATGTACACGCCACGATGGCCAGGAGCATCGGGCGCATGGACTGACTGGAAGTGGAACTGGAAAAGCGAGGGCGGTTCTTGCAGCAGGATCGTTTGTATCTCCTCAATCGTCTTACCCTCGCCGGCGTGGGCGACCTCGCGGATGCGGCGTCCGGGTTCGAGCCAGTCAAGCGAGATAGTATTCTCCATCCGAAACTCGGGCCGGGAGTCCGGCGTCACACAGAAATAGGGCCAGAGGGCTTCCGGTGTCAGGCTGCTTGCCGATGTCGAGCGGTAGCTGCGGTTGCGTCGGGGAACGAAGGAGTCGAGCGTCGGTCCGCCATAGATCATCCCCGCAGGGTAGATGAAGAGCAGCCCAAACACGAAGATCAGGAACGATGCCCAGCCGTCCAGTTGTGGATCGAATGCTCCTGCCAAGCTCAGGACGGGGATGCTGAGGGCAATCGTCTCGGCATGGGACCGCAGTTGCGGGAAAATCAGAACGACTGCAAAAAGGGCGCCCGTCAAGACGACCATGAAGGCGAAAGCGGCGACGATTTCCACGGGCACGTCAAAGAGTGTCAGCGCCGAGCCGCGGAAAGCCAGCCAGCCGCCGAGGAAAGTGAGGAACGCGACCAAGGCGAAACGCCGACGCTCACGATAAAGGCGGTAAAGGAACCAACGCATTGTTCACCACGAAAGTCTTGTCGACAAACATATCGCCAACAATGGTTTTTCCGAGGCGGCTGTACCTCGGGACCGACTTTCGCACCCCTACGGAACCCTCCATCCACCCCACGTGCTCCCCAAGCACCACACGTGATCTGATAAGGGTCCCGGGCTACTGCCCTGTCCAAGAAGTAATGCCCCGAATCCCCGGCACCGGGCAAGGACGCAATGTTGCGGGTTTTCGTCAAATCCGCGCGGTTGGCGTTGGGTTTTTGGCGGGTTGTACCCTCCCCTCCCCTCCCCCACGGAGGGGGAGGGGAGTGCAGCACCAGAGTGGGCGCGTTACTTGTAGGCGGCTTCCTTGCCGAAATGCTTGACGAGCAGGTAGTAAAACACCGCGCGGTATTTGTTGCGTTCCGATTTGCCGTAGGTGTCGACAGCGGCCATGATGCCTTCCATCAGCGACGGCCCGTCCTTGAGGCCGAGCTTCTTGACGAGGAAGTTGGCCTTGATCCGCTCCAGCTCTTCTTTGTCGGAGGCGGCGACGGTCTGCGCGTCATTGTCGTAGATCGACGGTCCGCAGCCGATGGTGACCTTGGTCAGCAGCGCCATATCAGGTGTCATCTTGCACTTGGTCTTCAGATCATCGGCATATTTCGCGATGAGGTCGTCACGCTTGCCCATTCTACGTCTCCCTTGACTGGTAATTGGTCTTGAACCAACCGAACGGTAGTGGCCCTCTGCCGTTTCGGAAAGGGGAAATTCAGCAACAATTCCGCATAACGGGCCCGTTTTGTCGCATTTTAGGTGACTCTGTCAGCGAGGCCTTGAAGTGGCGGCGGTTAATTCCAACTAGAAGGGTATTGCTCGCTTGGGTCGAGCCACCCTCACGGACAGGAGCGCCAGAATGCAGGAGACACTGCTACATGACGGTCTAGCCCACGATCCTGCAGCGCGCGCCGGCAGCCCGGACCCTGCCCGGCGACCAAGGTCGTCCGGCACGCTTTCCCACTACGAGATTGCGTCTTGTCGTTCAGCGGGGATCGCGCTGGCCTTTGATCCAGTGCAGATCGGCTGGGTGCGGGCGGACTGCATCGATGACATCGGCATCGAAGAAATTGCGCCCGCGAACCCGGCCTTTGCACCGCGCAGCCTTGCCCCGACATATCGGTTCCGGCCCTGGGCGTTGGACGACCTGCCGACCTACCGGGCGCTTCTGGATGACCGCCACGTCTGGGCAAAGATGTATGAGCCTTATCCGGACCCGCTGGACGACGACACCGCGCGGCACCTGATCGAACTGTCGGCGGACAGCCCGCATCACGAGGTTCAGGCGGTGTTGCGCGACGGCAAGATCGTGGGGCAGGTGCGGCTTTTGTTCGAGCGCGACAGCGCCGAGTTGAGCTATTGGTTTGGCCGGAAGTATTGGGGACAGGGGCTGGGGTCAGCGGTGGTCGCGGTGCACAGCGGCCGGTCCTTTGTGCGCCACGCCTGGCTGCAATCGCTTTACGCGGTCGTGCATCCCGATAATGCGGCTTCGCGGCGCGTGCTGTTGAAGGCGGGTTATGTCGAGGACGGGCCGTGCCGCAAGCGCCCCGGCTGGGTCAGCTACAGGCTGACCCGCGCCAGGGCAGAGGCGATCAGTACCGGTAGTGATCGGCCTTGAACGGGCCGTCGACCTTGACGCCGATGTAGTCAGCCTGATCCTTGCGAAGTTCGGTGAGTTTCACGCCGATCTTCTTCAGGTGCAGGCGGGCGACCTTTTCGTCCAGCGCCTTGGGCAGGATATAGACGCCGGGGGCGTAATCCTGACCCTTGGTCCAAAGCTCGATCTGGGCGAGAACCTGGTTGGTGAACGAGGCCGACATCACGAAGGACGGATGGCCGGTGGCATTGCCGAGGTTCAGGAGGCGGCCTTCGGACAAGAGGATGATGCGATTGCCCGAGGGCATCTCGATCATGTCGACCTGTTCCTTGATGTTCGTCCACTTGTGGTTGCGAAGGGCTGCAACCTGAATTTCGTTGTCGAAGTGGCCGATGTTGCCAACGATGGCCATGTCCTTCATCTCGCGGATATGCTCGATGCGGATGACGTCGCGGTTGCCGGTCGTGGTGATGAAGATGTCGGCGGTGGCGACTTCGTCTTCCAAGAGGGTCACTTCGTAGCCGTCCATCGCGGCTTGCAGCGCGCAGATCGGGTCAACCTCGGTGACCTTGACGCGCGCGCCGGCCCCGCGGAGCGAGGCGGCGGACCCTTTGCCCACGTCGCCGTAGCCACACACGACCGCGACCTTGCCGGCCATCATGGTGTCGGTGGCGCGGCGGATGCCGTCGACGAGGCTTTCCTTGCAGCCGTACTTGTTGTCGAACTTCGACTTGGTGACCGAGTCGTTGACGTTGATCGCCGGGAAGGGCAGCTGGCCGTTCTTGTGGAGGTCGTACAGGCGATGAACACCGGTGGTGGTTTCCTCGGACACGCCCTTGATCGCGGCTTTGGTCTTGGTGAAGAAACCGGGGGTTTCCTTCATCCGCTTGGCGATTTGCAGCTTGATGACTTCCTCTTCCTCGGACTGCGGGACGGGGATGATCTCTTCCCCGGCTTCGGCGCGGGCACCGAGGAGGACGTAGAGCGTGGCGTCGCCGCCGTCGTCGAGGATCATGTTCGCGCCTTCCGGGAACATGAACGAGCGGTCGAGGTAGTCCCAATGCTCGGTCAGGGTCTGGCCCTTGACCGCGAAGACCGGAATGCCGGCGGCAGCGATGGCGGCAGCGGCGTGGTCTTGCGTCGAGAAGATGTTGCACGATGCCCAGCGCACATCGGCACCAAGGGCGACCAGCGTTTCGATCAGCGCGGCGGTCTGGATCGTCATGTGCAGCGAGCCGACGATGCGCGCGCCTTTCAGGGGCTGGGTCGGGCCGAATTCCTCGCGGCAGGCCATCAGGCCCGGCATTTCGGTTTCAGCGATGGTCAGTTCCTTGCGGCCGAAGTCGGCGAGTGCGATGTCCTTGACGATGTAATCCATTGCGTCCTGCTTTTGCTGTCGCCTGCGCAGTGTCCGCAAGCCGGTGTGATATCTGGCGCGGCCATAGCAAATGCAGGCGCGCAAGACAACGCGGCACGCTTGCATGGGTGCGGCGGGTGTGGAGACTGCGGCGGAAAGCGCGGGGAGAATGATGGCGGCACGGGCGTGGCAACGGATGCTGTCGGGACGGAGGCTGGACCTTCTGGACCCGACGCCAATGGACATCGAGGTCGAGGATATCGCGCACGGACTGGCCTTCGTGGCGCGGTGGAATGGGCAGACACGGGGGGACTGGCCCTATTCGGTGGCGGAACATTCGCTGCTGGTGGAGGAGATCTTCACCCGCGCCAATCCCGGCATCGCGGCGCGCTGGCAGTTGGCGGCGCTGCTGCATGACGCCCCGGAATATGTGATCGGCGACATGATCAGCCCGGTGAAGGCGGCGGTCGGGCCGGGGTATGGCGAGTTGGATCTGCGGCTGACAGCGGCGATCCACTTGCGGTTCGGGCTGCCGGCGGTGCTGCCCGCACCGATCAAGAAGGCGATCAAGGCGGCGGACAGGGTTTCGGCCTGGCTGGAGGCGGTGAAGATCGCGGGGTTCGGCGAGGCGGAGGCCGACAAGTTGTTCGGACGGCCGGGAACGGAGATCATCAAGGGGCTGGAAATTCGGCTGCGTCCGCCCGCTTTGGTGCGGGCGGACTATGTGGCGCAGGTGACGGCCCGACTGGCGGCTGTCATTTGACGCGCCGCGACGCCAAAGCCTGACGCTGCGCGACGGCATCGCGCGGATCGGCCTCGGCCAAGTGCTTGGCATTGCCCGGCACGGGCCCGAAACGGGTAACGAGCAGCAGGGCATCAGTAAGAATGTTTAACATTTCATGGTCGCCTTTCAGGTTGCGATGCGGTCTTTTGTCATGTTTGCTTGAGCGTGGCGACTCAGCGATCTTTACGAATTGATAGGCTGGCTAACATATGACCATTGATTGGCGGGCCATTCCATCGCTGACCGCGCTGCGCGCCTTTGCGGCAACGGCAGAGATGCGCAGCTTCAGCCATGCCGCGCGGGCGATGAATGTGACGCCCGCAGCGGTGGCCCAGCAAGTTCGTGCGCTGGAGGAAGATTTCGCGGTGGCGCTGGTGCAGCGCGACGGGCGAGGTGTCAGCCTGACGGCGGAGGGAGAGGCGCTGGCGCAAGCGCTGAGCGAAGGGTTCGCCGCATTTCAGCGCGGCGCGGAGGCGCTGCGGAGCGGTGGTACGGACCGCCCGGTGCGTATCACCCTGACAGCAAGTTTCGCCGCGCAGTGGCTGATGCCCCGGCTACGCGATTTCTGGGAGCGACATCCCGACATCGGGCTGTCGCTGCAACCGGAAAACCGCGTTGTCGACCTTCACCGCGAAGGGATGGATCTGGGCATCCGCTATGGCAACGGAACCTGGCCGGGCGTCGAGGCAAGCTTTCTGGCCTCAGCGCGGCTGGTGGTGGCGGGCGCGCCGTCGCTGTTGGGTGAAAAGGCACGGCTCGACATTCAGGAATTGCAGCGGATGGAGTGGATTCTGGCGCGAAACTGGCCCGAGCAGGACAATTTCCTGCACAGCCTCGGGCTGGAGCCCGCAAGTCTGAGCCAGACCGATTTCGCCAACGAAGACCTGTCGATCGCGGCGGCACGGCAGGGCCTTGGCCTGGTGGTTGAAAGCTACGCGCTGATGGCGGACGATGTCGCAGCGGGAAGGTTACTGGTCGTACATGAAAGCCGCGACCAATTGCCAGCCTATTTCGTGGTGACACTTCCCGGACCGCAGCGTGCCGCGACGCGTGCATTTCTGAACTGGCTGAAAAGCCAGGCCTGAAGGCCCGGCCATCAATCCGTCAGACGGTCAGACGGTCAGATCTTCGGGTTTTTTCCCGGCCTGCAATGCCGCGACAAACCAGCGCGGTTTGCGCCCGCGACCGGACCAGGTATCCGACTCGTTGGCAGGATTCGCATATTTTGCGACGGCAGGACTGCGCTTGCGCGGAGTGGTCGCCCCGGTCAATTCAGCGAGAGAAAAACCCATCTCGCGGGCCTTTTCTTCAAGCTCGGCAAGCGCTTGCTTTTTCCGGCGGTCTTCAAAACCTGAAATGGCCTTGGCCACTTGCGAGTGCAAATCCTTCAACTCTTTCAAGGACAAGTTGTTGAGATCGATTGCCATAGACATAACTCCCCATTCAGCATCGAAGATGTCTACGACGAGAATTAACTATTTTCAACCGCGCAAACTATTTCGGACTGCGCTTTGCCAGGATGCGCTGCAGGGTGCGCCGGTGCATATTGAGACGACGGGCCGTTTCAGACACGTTGCGATCACACATTTCATAAACCCGTTGAATATGCTCCCAGCGGACGCGATCAGCCGACATCGGGTTTTCCGGCGGCTGCGGCAATGCCTCGCCTTTGGCCAAGAGCGCATTGGTCACATCATCGGCATCGGCGGGCTTCGACAGATAATCAATAGCCCCGACTTTCACCGCAGCCACGGCGGTAGCAATCGCGCCATATCCGGTCAGCACCACAATGCGGCAGTCGGGCCGGGTTTCGCGCAGGACCTCGACCACCTCAAGACCATTGCCGTCTTCGAGCCGCAGATCGACCACTGCATAGGCCGGGGGCCGGGCCAGCGCGATGGACCGGCCTTCGGCGACGCTTTCGGCGGTTTCGGTCTGAAAACCGCGCTTTTCCATCGCCTTGGCCAAACGTTTGACAAAGGGCTCGTCGTCATCGACGAGGAGAAGCGTCCGGTCGGCCCCAAGTTCCGCGTCCAATTTCTCCGTCATGCTGACCTTCCCCTTGCTGTCTGTCCTAGCCTTCGTTGGCGGTCAGAAAGCAGGAAATGCTTTCAGCCATCTGATCCGCCGCGATGTCGCGCCGGTAAAAATCGGCAAAGCCGGTTTCCGGAAGCATCAGATAGGTCATGGTGCTATGATCGACGAGGTAAAATTCATCCTCGGCGTCCTGTTTGTTGAAATATGTCTTGTAGGCCTGCGACGCGGCCTTGACCTGATCAAGGCTTCCGGTCAGCGCAACCAGCTTTGGGTGCATGTTCTGGGCGTAATCGGCCAATGCCTCGGGCGTGTCACGCTCGGGGTCGATGGAAATGAACACCGGGTTCACGTCGAAGCCGCGTTCTTCCAGAATATCGACCGCCTCGACATTGCGCGCCATGTCGAGCGGGCAGACATCCGGGCAGAAGGTGTAGCCGAAATAGACCAGCGCAGGCTTGGTCAGGACGTCACGGTCGGTGACGGTTTGGCCATCGGTGCCGACAAGCGTGAACGGCCCGCCGATATCACCGCCGGCGACCTGACCGGAGCGACATTGCGCGAAGCCGTCATCAGACCGGCCGAAAATCACGAAATAGGCCGACAGGCCAAGAAACGCTGCCGCCACGGCTGCTGCAAGACCTGCGTAAAACCTTGTCATCGCTGCGTCTCCAATCCGATGTCCGCCGCATTGATCCCAAATCGGGACGGGCTTAACAATAGTCAACCGACGGAAGGATCTGCGTGCCCATGGTTACCGCCAGTTTCGGCTTTCGCGCCGCGGGAACGCGCAGCAACTGGATCCGGCTGAGAACGCTGATCCTGTTGCGCTGGATGGCGATTGGCGGGCAGCTGGTGGCAATCACCGTGGCGGACCGGGTCTATGCGCTCGATCTGCCGCTGGGGCTTTGCTACCTTGCGGTGGGCGCGTCGATCATCGCGAACCTGTTCTCGATGTTCCTGTTCCCCGAGAACAAGCGCCTGACCGAGGTCGAGGCGCTGATGACGCTGCTGTTCGACCTGTCGCAACTGTCATTTCTGGTGTTCATCACCGGGCGCCGGTGACCATCTCGGCCAGTGCGCTGGCGTTGCGGACCACGGTCTTTCTGGGCGCGGTGGCCATTCTTCTGGTGACGCTGGCGGCGTTTCTGCACTGGCCGCTTCGGTTTGAGGACGGCAGCGCCCTTGCAGTGCCGCGTCTGTTCGAGTTCGGATTCTGGCTGGCGATCGTGGTCGGCATCCTGTTTCTGGGGCTTTATTCGCATCGCGTGGCGATGGAGATCCGGTCGATGTCGGACGCGCTGCTGGCGACGCAGATGGCACTGGCGCGAGAGCAGAAGCTGACCGACCTCGGCGGCGTGGTCGCGGCGGCGGCGCATGAGTTGGGCACGCCACTGGCGACGATCAAGCTGGTCAGCGCCGAGCTGATGCATGAGCTGAAGGACCGCCCCGATCTGCTGGAAGACGCGCAGCTGATCCGCGACCAGGCCGACCGCTGCCGGGACATCCTGCGCGACATGGGGCGGGTCGGGAAAGATGATCTGCATCTGCGCCAGGCCCCGCTGGGCGCGGCGCTGCGCGAAGCGGCAGAGCCGCACATGGCGCGCGGCAAGACTGTGCTGTTCCAGATCGGGCCCAGTGATGGCAGTTCCGACCGCCAGCCGACCATCCTGCGCCGGCCCGAGATCATTCATGGCCTGCGCAACCTTGTCCAGAACGCGGTGGACTTTTCGCGCAGCGCCGTCTGGGTTGAAGCGGAATGGACCGACCGGACCATCACTGTGCGGATCATCGACGACGGCGAGGGCTTCCCGCCGAATGTGATCGGCCGGATCGGCGACCCGTTCGTGCGGGCGCGCCGATCAGACGCCGCGCCGTCGCGGCGGCCGGAATACGAGGGCATGGGGCTGGGGCTGTTCATTGCCAAGACGCTGCTGGAGCGGTCGGGGGCGGAGCTGACCTTCGCCAACGCCACCGACCCGTTCCTGACGCCCGAGGAACGCCCCGAGCGCTGCGGTGCGGTGGTGGAGGCGGTCTGGGCGATGACCGACCTTGCCGCCCCGGCGAACCTTTCGCATGGCGTGAACAAGCGGATCGAGATGTAGACCGCAGTTCGCCTGCAAGCTTAACCATCGGTTAACCCTTTCCACCCTAGGCTGAGTTCGGGGGATTAATTGGTGGAGTGACCGGATGCCAGCCGACTGGACATTCGCGTTTGGATTGGTTGTGACGGCGACGCTGGTGGCATTGGCAAGCCTTCTGCTGCTTGCCGCGTTCCAGAACCGCCGGGCACCCGGCCCGGTCAGCGTTTTTCGCCCTGACACGCCCGAAACCGTGTTCCTGTTTGACGGCGAGACACTGATTGATGCCACCCCCAGCGCACGGGCCATGCTGGCCGCGAGCGTTGCGCGCGGCGGCAGCTGGCTGCGGTTCCTGGCCCGCCTGGGTCCGATGTTCCCCGAGCTTGAGGCGCGGCTCCTCACCCTGCCGTCAGACGGCCGCTTTATCCTGCCATCGCGGAACGGCATCACACCACCCCTCGTATTGCGCGGCGAGCATCTCGGCGGCCTGACCCGCCTGACCCTTGTCAACACCGAGACCGAGCAGCGCCGCCCCGGCCGCGACAGCGCTTCGGAGGCCGCGCAGCAACAGGAGGTTTCGGCCCTGCGCAACGTGCTGTCCAACGCCCCGATTCTGGTCTGGACAGAAAACGCGGCAAACGAGGTGATCTGGGCAAACCATGCCTATCTCCTGCGCGCCGCTGAACTGCTGGAGCCGGGCAAGGACCTGTCCTGGCCGCTGCCGCGGATCTTTGATCTGGACAGCTTCAACCCCGCGGCGAAGACCAATCGCCAGAAGCTGGATCTGAAGGACGGCGCGCAGTGGTTCGATCTGGTGGTCAGCCCTGCGGGTGAAGACCGGATCGCCTATGCGCTGCCCTCGAACGCGGCAGTGCAGGCAGAAGGCTCGTTGCGCGATTTCATGCAGACCCTGACCAAGACCTTCGCGCACCTGCCGATCGGCCTTGCGATCTTTGACCGCAACCGGGTGCTGCAACTGTTCAACCCCGCGCTCGTCGACCTGACCACGCTGCCGCCGGATTTCCTGATCGGCCGGCCCACCCTGACGTCGGTGCTGGATGCAATGCGCGACCGGTCGATGATCCCCGAACCGAAGGATTACCGGACCTGGCGCAAGCAGATGATCAAGGTCGAGGAAGACGCCTCCTCGGGTCTTTACGAGGAAACCTGGAGCCTGCCGGGCGGGCAGACCTACCGGGTGATCGGGCGACCGCATCCGAACGGCGCGCTGGCCTTCATGTTCGAGGACATCTCGTCGGAAATGTCACGCACCCGGCGCTACCGGGCCGACATGGAACTTGGGCAGGCTGTGATCGACGCGGTGGATGAGGCGGTTGCGGTATTTTCGCAAGGTGGCCAGCTGGTGATGTCGAACCACTCCTACGCGCAGCTGTGGAACCATGACCCGGCGGTCCTTCTGTCGGAGGCCAGCATCGGCACGCTGTCGAACTGGTGGCGCGACCAGTCGGCCCCGAGCCTGATCTGGGGCGATGCGATGGAATATGTCGTTACCGCAGGCGACCGGTCCGCCTGGGAAGGCGAAGTTCGGCTGCTGGACGGCCGCCTTGTCGGCTGCCGGTTCCGCCCGATCAACGGCGGGGCGACGCTGATCACTTTCCGTGTCGTGGCATTGGACGCGCCCGTGATGACGGTTCAGACAAGCGAGCCGTCGCCGCTTTACGCCTGACGGAAACGGGCTTGCGGTGCCGCGCCCGGACGGTAGAGTCGGGTCATGCCAAGCGCCCGATCCGAAGAGCCTGCGCTGACCGTGGTCTTGCCCTCGGCGGCGGACACCGAACAGCTTGCCATGCGCCTGGCTGGTCTGTTGCACCCTGGCGACACCGTGCTTCTGGAGGGGCCGATCGGCGCTGGCAAGACGCACTTCGCCCGCGCGCTGATCCGCGCGCGACTTGGCCGGGCCGAGGATGTGCCGTCTCCGACCTTCACGCTGGTGCAAACCTACGGACCTGCCGAGGCCGAAATCTGGCACGCCGATCTTTACCGCCTTGGTCACCCGGACGAGGTCTGGGAGCTGGGCCTGGACGAAGCCTTCACCACCGCGATCTGTCTGGTCGAATGGCCTGACCGGCTGGGTCGCCACGTCCCACCGGATGCTCTGCGTCTGCGGCTGGCTGATCATGGCGACGGGCGCGTGGCGCTGCTGTCGGGCGGGCGGGCGGGACTTTTGCGGACCCTGAAGGCGGCGCTTGCCGATGCGTGAGCAAGCCGCCGATCGATTCGTCGCGGCAGCCGGCTGGGGCAAGGCCGCGCGCGCCCATCTGGCTGGCGATGCCTCGGCACGGAGCTATCAACGGCTGACGCTGGAGGGGCGCCAAGCCGTTCTGATGGACAATCCGCCCGGCGGGGCCGACGATCCGGCCAGCTTCTTGGCAATTGCGCGCCACTTGCGCGGGCTCTCGCTCTCTGCGCCGGATGTGCTGGCCGCAGATCCGACGGACGGCTTTCTGCTGTTGGAGGACCTTGGCGACGCGGTGTTTGCCCGATTGCTGGCCGACCGGCCTGATATGGAACTGCCGTTGTACACTGCGGCGACGGAGGTGTTGCTGCATCTTCAAGCTCATCCGGCACCGCCTGACCTGCCGGACCTGTCAGCAGGCGATTGGGCGGAGGCGGCGCTTCTGGTACTGGACTGGTATGCCTTCGCCGTGACCGGCACACGCCCTGACCCGGACGCGCTGGGGGCCGCGCTTGGCAAGGCGCTTGGCGTCCATGCGGACGGGCCGAGGGTGCTGATCCTTCGCGACTACCATGCCGAAAACCTGATCTGGCTGCCGGAGCGCACGGGTCTGGCGCGTGTCGGGTTGCTCGACTTCCAGCTGGCGCAGATGGGGCAGCCGGCCTACGATCTGGTGTCGCTCTTGCAGGATGCGCGGCGCGACGTGACCGCCCAGACCGAGGCCGCGCTGGTTCGCAGCTTCGCGGCGACGACCGGGCAGGACAGTGCGACGTTCGCCGCCGCCTATGCCGCGCTTGGTGCCCAGCGCGCGCTGCGCATCATGGGCATCTTTGCGCGCCTGTGCCTGACGGCGGGCAAGGCCAGCTATGTCCGGCTGATTCCCAGGGTCTGGGGCCAGTTGCAACAGAACCTCGCGCATCCGGCGCTGGGCGATCTTGCCGCGGTCTGCCGTGACCTGTTGCCCCCACCAACCCCCGACGCGCTTTCCCGGATCGAGGCACAATGCAGCAGCCCTACCCGCTTTTGATCTTTGCCGCCGGTTTTGGCACCCGTATGGGCGCGCTGACGGCGGATCGGCCGAAGCCGATGATCCCTGTCGCCGGGCGGCCGCTGATCGACCATGCGCTGGACGTAGCCCGCGCGGCCGGCGTGCGGCGGCCAGTCGTCAACCTACACTACCGCGCCGATCAGCTTGAAACGCATTTGCGCGGGGCGGCGGTGGATTTCAGTCTCGAACATGGCAGAATCCTCGAAACCGGCGGTGGGCTGCGGGCGGCCCTGCCACTGCTGGGCGACGGCCCGGTGATGGTGCTGAACAGCGATGCGATCTGGACCGGCGACAACCCGCTGACCGAACTGGCCGCTGCCTGGGATACGGCGCGGATGGATGCGCTGCTGCTGTTGTTGCCGGTGACCGAGGCGGCGGCGCATGGCTCGGTTTCCGATTTCCGGCTGGACGTCGATGGGCGGATCAGTCGGGCAAAAGGTGCGGTCGGGCATGTCTACCTTGGGGCCAGCATGATTAACCCGGACCGCCTGTCGCATATTCCCGAAGACACGTTTTCGCTGAACCGCCCGTGGGACGACATCATCGCGGACGGACGGGCGTATGGCCTCGTGCATCGGGGCGGGTGGTGCGATGTCGGCACGGCCGAGGGGATCATCGCGGCGGAAGCGTTGTTGAGAGCCGGGTCCGATGGCTGAGTTTGCATCCGGCCTGTTCGGCCTGCCGCCGGGCGTGGACTTTCCGGCCGAACTGGTCGCTGGGCTGCGGTCGCGCATGGCGGGCCAGCCGCCCGAGGCGATGGCGCGGGTGACGCTGGTCTTGAACACGCAGCGGATGCGGCGCCGGGTGACCGAAATTATGACCTCGGTCGGCTGCGGCTTTCTGCCAAGGCTGGTGCTGGTGACCGAGATCGGCGCAGGACTCGAGTCATCCGCCCTGCCAGAGGCAATCGCACCCCTGCAACGGCGCCTTGATCTGGCGGTGCTGCTGGACCGGCTGATGCGCAGTGATCCGGCTCTGTTTGCGCAAGGGGCGCTTTTTGACCTAGCCGAAAGCCTTGCCGGCCTGATCGACGAAATGCAGGGCGAGGCGGTGCCGCCGGAGAGGATCTCGGCGCTGAACGTGGCGGACCATTCCGCGCATTGGGCGCGGACCCAGGCCTTTCTGGGCATCGTGGCCGAAGTGCTGCGCGCCGACGCGCCAGACGTCGAGGCGCGGCAACGGCTGGCAGTCACCGCGCTGATCGCGGGCTGGCAGGCCAGGCCACCCACCGACCCGGTGATCGTCGCAGGATCGACCGGATCGCGCGGCACGACGGCGCTGCTGATGCAGGCGGTGGCGCGGCTGCCAAAAGGAGCCGTGGTGCTGCCGGGGTTCGACTTTGATCTGCCCGAGCCGGTCTGGGCCAGCATGTCCGATGCGCTGACGGCCGAGGATCATCCGCAGTTCCGCTTTCGCCGATTGATGGACGGGCTGGACCTCGGACCTGCGGCGGTTGGTCGCTGGACCGCGACCGCGCCGACCGCGACCGCCCGCAACGAATTGATTTCGCTGTCATTGCGCCCAGCACCGGTGACCGATCAATGGCTTACCGACGGGCCGGGTTTGCCGGACCTGCTGGCCGCGACGGAGCAGGTCACGCTGGTGGAGGCGCCTTCAGAGCGGGCGGAAGCGACGGCCATTGCGCTGATCCTGCGCGACGCCGCCGAAACCGGAACGCGCGCAGCCCTGATTTCGCCCGACCGCAACCTGACGCGGCGGGTCGCCGCGGTGCTGGACCGCTGGGGGATCAGGCCGGACGATTCTGCCGGTCATCCGCTGGCATTGTCAGCGCCGGGGCGATTGCTGCGGCATGTCGCGGACCTGTTTGGACGCAAGCTGACCGCGGAAGCGCTGCTGACGCTGCTGAAACATCCCTTGGCCTTTTCCGGCACGGGCCGCGGCCGCCACCTGATACTGACCCGCGAACTGGAGCTGCACATGCGTCGCAACGGTCCGGCATTTCCGGACGATGCGGCCCTGAAAGCCTGGACCAAGGCCCGTAATTCCGAGCAGGCGGATGCCTGGGCAAGCGTGCTGACGGATGCGCTGACTGGGCATGAAACAGTCTCTAATATGGCACTTTCGGCCCATGTTGCGCGCCTGCGCCGCGTGGCAGAAGCGCTGGCGCGGGGGCTCGACACCGACGGTGCGGGCGCGCTGTGGGAAAAGGAAGCCGGGGTCGAGGCGCTGGGCGTGATTGCCGATCTTGAGGCAACCATCGACCCCGGCTTGCTGCTGTCACCTGCACAATTTTCGGCGTTGTTGGCCAACGTGCTGCAGCGCGAGGTGCGCGAGGCGGTGCTGTCGCACCCTGGCATCATGATCTGGGGCACGCTGGAGGCGCGGGTGCAGGGCGCCGACCTTGTCATCCTCGGCGGATTGAACGAGGGCGTCTGGCCCGCCCAGCCACCGCTGGACCCGTGGCTGAACCGCCAGATGCGCAAGGAGGCGGGGCTATTGCTGCCCGAGCGCCGGATTGGGCTTTCGGCGCACGATTACCAGCAGGCGGTAGCCGCGCCGCGTGTCGTGATCACCCGTCCGCTGCGAAACGCTGACGCAGAAACGGTGCCATCGCGCTGGTTGAACCGGTTGACGAACCTGATGGACGGACTGCCAACGCGAAATGGCCCGGCAGCACTGGCGGCGATGCGCGCGCGCGGCTCGGACTGGCTTGGTCTGGCCACCGCCGTCGAGGCCCCCGCCGCCAAGGTAGCGCCCGCTCCGCGCCCGTCACCGCGCCCGCCTGTGGCGGCACGACCGCCCAAGCTGTCGCTGACCCGGATCGAGACGCTGATCCGCGACCCCTATGCGATCTATGCCGGTTATGTGCTGCGGTTGCGCAAGCTGAACCCGCTGCGGCCAGAGCCAGACCCTCGGCTGCGCGGCGAGGTGCTGCACACGGTGCTGCAGCATTTCGTGAACCGCAGCCAGACCGAGCCTGCCAGCCGGGAGCTTTTGATCGGGATTGCCGACGACGTACTGGCGCGCATGGTCGCCTGGCCCTCGGCGCGGGCGGTTTGGCGGGCGCGGCTGGCGCGGGCAGCGGAGGCGTTCATCGCGTTTTCCACCAACACGGGGGGGAATCCGGTTGCGGTGGAGGTGCAGGGGTCGATCACGCTGGACGAGTTCGGCTTCACCCTGTTCGGCACGCCCGACCGGATCGACCTGATGCCTGACGGGACGCTGCACCTGATCGACTACAAGACCGGCGCGCCACCCAGTGAGGAACAGCAGAAGGTGTTTGCCAAGCAGCTTTTGCTGGCAGCCGCGATGGCCGAAAACGGTGGCTTTGCGTCGCTTGGACCGATGCCGGTCAGCAAGATCAGCTATGTCGGCGTGAAGGATGATCTGAAGATTGTGGAGACCCGGATGGAGCCGGAACGTGTGGCGGAAGTCTGGGACGGGTTGCACCGGCTGATCGCGGCCTATGCGCGGGGCAGCCAGGGGTATACCGCGCGTCGGGCCATGTTAGAGACTACTTTCGCCTCGGATTACGACCATCTGGCGCGGTTCGGCGAGTGGGATCTGTCGCATTCACCAAAGCCGGAGGATGTCGGATGACCCTGAGCGCCGCTGCCCTTCAGCAGATCGCCGCTGCCGATCCCGGCAAGAATACCTGGCTGTCGGCCAATGCCGGATCGGGCAAGACGCGGGTACTGACAGACCGGGTTGCACGCCTGCTGCTGGGTGGGGTGCAGCCACAGCATATCTTGTGCCTGACCTACACCAAGGCCGCCGCGTCCGAGATGCAGAACCGGCTGTTCAAGCGGCTGGGCGAATGGGCAATGAAACCGGACGACGTGCTGCGCCAGGATCTGGTTGACCTTGGCGAAGCGGATCTGTCGGCGGACAGGCTGAGCCTTGCCCGCCAGCTTTTTGCCCGCGCCATCGAGACGCCTGGCGGACTGCGGGTCCTGACCATCCACAGCTTTTGCGCCACGCTTTTGCGCCGGTTTCCGCTGGAAGCGGGTGTGTCGCCGGGGTTTCGAGAGCTGGAAGACCGCGCCGCACGGTTGTTGCGCAGCGATATCATCGAAGAGATGGCCGAAGGAGCCGCGGCCGACAGCTTCCGGCGGTTGACTGAGGTCTGTGCGACCGAGGATTTCACCAAACTGATCGAACAGATTGCGCGCGACCGCGCCCGGTTTGCGCACCCGATGGATCTGGCGGGGGCCCATGCGGTGTTCGGCCTGCCCTATCCGGTGCCGGAGGGGCATTTCGTCGGTCTGGCGTTTCGCGGTGACGAGGCGGCGCTGTTCGAGGCGGTGATCGGGGTATGCCGGCAAGAAGCCAAGACGATGGTCGATCTTGCGACGACTTTGGCCGCGATAAACGTCGCGGCGCCGGGGTCGGCGGACCTGGCGCTGGCCTGCGATGCAGTGCTGACCAAGGCGGGTCGGGTTCGCGCAAAGGTGCCGACAGTCGGAGCGCGCAAGGCGCTGGGCGACTGGGCAGAGGAATTCGACCGTTTCATGGTGCGGGTCGAGACGGCGCGCGACGCGATGAAGGCCCGGCGCGCCGCCGAAAAAACCGCGGCGCTGCATGCCTTTGCCCGGGATTTCCTGCCGATCTATGCGGCGCGCAAGCAGGCCCTTGGCGTGCTGGATTTCGACGATCTGATCGAACGCGCGCGGTTGCTGCTGACCGATCCGTCGATGGCGGCCTGGGTTTTGTTCAGGCTGGATGGCGGAATCGACCATATTCTGGTGGACGAGGCGCAGGACACGAGCCCCGAACAGTGGCAGGTGATCGAAAGCCTTGCGGCCGAGATGATTGCCGGGCTTGGGGCGCAGATCCGCCCCCGCACCCTGTTCGTGGTGGGCGACAAGAAGCAGTCGATCTACTCCTTTCAGGGTGCGGACGTTGCGGCCTTTGACCAGAAGCGTGACCTCTTTTCGGCCCGGTTGGCAGGGGGCGGGAATGGGCTGGCGCGGCTGAGCTTGCAGCATTCCTTCCGGTCTTCGCCGGCGATCCTGCGTTTGGTCGACGCGACCTTTACCGGACCGTTGCAGGCAGCCCTTGGCGGCGAGGCGAGCCATCTGGCGTTTCACGAGACACTGGCCGGGCGGGTCGACCTTTGGCCCCCGATCGAAAAGAGCGACAAGGTCGACACCGGCGAATGGTTCGATCCGGTGGACCTGCCCGGATCAGAGAACCCGCAAGTGCGGCTGGCAGAAAAAATCGCAGAGGAAATCGGGCGGATGATCGAGACGGGGGTCCAGATCCCGCTGAACCCGAGCAGGAACGGCCCCGCGACACGCCCGGTGCATGAGGGTGACTTCCTGATTCTGGTGCAGCGCCGCTCGCTGCTGTTTCAGGAGATCATTCGCGCTTGCAAGGCGCGGGGTCTGGCGATTGCGGGGGCCGACCGCTTGAAACTTGGCGCCGAGATGGCGGTCAAGGATCTGGCGGCGCTACTTTCATTTCTTGACACGCCGGAGGACGACCTGTCGCTGGCAGCGCTGCTGCGTTCGCCGCTGTGCGGATGGTCGGAAGCGGAGCTTTTTCGTCTCTCGCATGGCCGAAAGGGCTATTTGTGGGAGGCGCTGCGCGATCATTCCGGGCATCCGGAGACGCGGGATTTTCTGGCCGACATGCGCGATCAAGCCGACTATCTGCGGCCCTTCGATCTGGTCGAACGGGCGCTGCAGCGGCACGACGGGCGGCGCAAGCTGCTGGCCCGGCTGGGCCCCGAGGCCGAGGACGGTATTGACGAGCTTTTGTCACAGGCGCTGGCGTTCGAGCGGTCGGAAGTGCCGAGTCTGACGGGCTTTCTGGTCTGGCTGGCGACTGACGATGTCGAGGTGAAGCGCCAGCTTGACGGCAAGGGGCGGCGTATCCGGGTGATGACGGTGCATGGCGCGAAGGGGCTTGAAGCACCAATCGTGATTCTGCCGGACACCGCGGACCGTAAGCCGCAGGACCGTGACGAGGTTTACCGGCTGGATGACGGACAGGTGGTCTGGAAGGTGCCGGAGGCGGAAAGCCCGGCCCCGATCTCGGCCGCGCGGCAATCGCGGCTGGAGCGGCGGCAGGAGGAAAGCCTGCGCTTGCTTTATGTGGCACTGACACGGGCGCGGTGCTGGCTGATCGTCGCGGCGGCGGGCGATGTGACCAAGGACGATGCCTGGTACAATATTGTCCGCGCCGGAGCCGAGGGCCTGAGCTTTGCGCCGCTTGAGGGGGGCGTCTTGCGGCACGAATTCGGCATCTGGCCGGAGAACCTGGTGGCGGCGGTAGCTGTGCCATCGCTGCCCGCCGTTCCCTGCTGGGCGCGGGACGCAGCGCCGGTGCCAGTGAAGGCGGCTGCGGTGCTGTCGCCGTCCGATCTGGGTGGCGCGAAGGCTTTGCCGGGCGAACCACTGCTGGACGAAGCCGCCGCCAAGGCGCGCGGCATTGCGCTGCACCTGTTGCTGGAGCGGCTGCCGATGGTGGACCGCGCGACCTGGGCCGATCATGGAGCGGCACTGGTGCGGGATGTCGATCTTTGGTCCGATGTTCTGGCCGAGGCAGAAACGCTGCTGTCGAAGCCGGAACTCGCACCGCTCTTTGCATCTGGCACGCTGGCGGAATGTGCCGTGACCGGAGAGTGGGCAGGCCGACGCATGGCCGGATCGATCGACCGTCTGGTGCTGGACCCGACGCGCGTGCTGATCGTCGACTACAAGTCGAACGCCGTCGTCCCGGATCGGCCCGAGGCGGTACCGGAGGGAATTCTGCGCCAGCTTGGCGCCTACGCGCAAATGCTGTCCCTGATCTATCCGGACCGGCAGATCGACTGCGCGATCCTGTGGACCCGGACCGCGACGCTGATGCCACTGCATCGCGATATCGTGAGGCAGGCACTAGAGCGTACCACGATCCCTTGACGTTGCCGGCGACCGTGCCTAGCCTTGAAGGCCAATTCCCACAGGAGATCCCGATCATGGGCGCTGCAACCATCGCCGTCACTGACGCAACTTTCGATGCCGAAGTCCGCAAGTCCGACGTTCCGGTCGTCGTTGATTTCTGGGCTGAATGGTGCGGCCCCTGCCGCCAGATCGGCCCGGCCCTTGAGGAACTTGCCGTCCAGTACGCGGGCAAGGTGAAGATTGTGAAGGTGAACGTCGACGAAAATCCGGAAAGCCCGGCAGTACTGGGCGTGCGGGGCATTCCGGCGCTGTTCATGTTCAAGGACGGACAGGTCGTGTCGAACAAGGTTGGCGCGGCCCCGAAAGCGGCGCTGGAAACCTGGATCAAGTCGGCGATCTGAGCATCAGCCGCGATCAGACGGGGGCGGTCCGCAGGGGCCGCCCTTTTGTTTTGCGCAAAGACCGCCGATACTGCCTGAAACGAGCGAGGCCGACATGACCGACACCAAATTTCCCGGCTGGCACGGGACCACGATCCTTGCGGTCCGACGCGGCGGCGAGGTTGTCGTCGCGGGCGATGGGCAGGTGAGCCTCGGCAACACCGTGATCAAGGGAACCGCGCGCAAGGTGCGGCGCCTGTCGCCGGGTGGGCATGATGTGGTGTGTGGCTTTGCCGGTTCGACCGCCGATGCCTTCACCCTGCTGGAACGGCTGGAGAAGAAACTGGAGGCGGCGCCGGGGCAGCTTGCGCGGGCCTGCGTCGATCTGGCCAAGGATTGGCGGATGGACAAGTACCTGCGCAATCTGGAAGCGATGCTGATCGTGACGGATGGCCGTGACCTTTACGTGATCACCGGCGCGGGCGATGTGCTGGAACCGGAAAACGATGTGGCGGCAATAGGATCGGGCGGCAACTTCGCGTTGGCCGCGGCGCGGGGCCTGATGTCCAGCGATCTGTCGGCCGAGGAAATCGCCCGTCGTGCCATGGCGATCGCCGCCGAAATCTGCGTTTTCACCAACGGCAACCTGACGGTGGAGCGGGTCAGCCCCGCCTGACCGCTTTCTTCGCCTGCATGTAGCCGCGCAGGACCGCGTTCATCCGGGTCTGATAGCCCGGACCTTGCTCCTTGAAGAAGGCCAGAACATCAGGGTCGACGCGGAGCGAAATCGGGATCTTCTGCGGCACGACTTCCTGCACCACGGGCATCCATTCCGGCTCGATATCATTGAGGTCTGGCGGATCAAAACCGCGCAGCGATTGGCCCAGGATCAGAGGATCATTCTGACCATCGGGCAACGAGCCGGACAGGGCCCGCTTTTCGGCGATGCTCAGGCGTTTGCGGCGTTCTTCTTTCATGGCGTGCCTTCCAGCTGAAGGCCCATTCGTAAAGCGTTGAAAAGGTTAGCGCAAGATAGCTTGATAGACACAGTGCATATACACGAAAGCATACCCTTGAACGTGAGTATATACGCGCCGTAAATACCAAGTCGCGACTTGGTTTGAGGCGCCAAACCCATTATCTGTGGCGGGCACAACCAGTGGGTGGTTACGAAATGACAGCTGAGGATATTCGCGCCGCCGTGGCCGCCGGCATTCTGACCGAGGCGCAGGCGGCATCGCTGGCGGCGCTGGCCGAAGACCGAGCGGGCAAGCGCGCGGCCATGCCGGCAGAGGATGAGCCGTTCGAGTTCTTCAAGGGCTTCTCTGAAATCTTCGTCTCGATAGGCCTGATCATCCTGCTTGCCGGGATAGTGGCTTTGCTCGCGGTCTTCACCGGAGTGGCCCTGCTGTCGATCCTCCCTCTGGCCTGCGCCGGGATCTGCTGGTGGTGGGCGGGATATTTTACCCTGAAACGGCGGATGAACCTGCCATCGATGGTTCTGGCCACGGCCTTCGGCGGCGGCATCTACCTTTCCGCCATCACAATTCTCGGACAAGGCGGCCTTGGCATTCGCGGCACTGTTGTATCGGCGTTCATCCTTTCCGCGCTGGGCATGGCGGCGTGGTACCGGCGTTTTCGCTTGCCGTTCTCGGCATTCCTCCTCGGCCTGTTCGTGTTGGGCGCAATCTACACGCTGACCGCATCTCTGGATTCGCTCGGCGGGTTTATTTCGGGCAACCGCAATGGGATGGCGGGCTTTTTTGATCTGCGCGAAAGCCCGCAGTTCGCCACCGCCACGCTGGTGTTCGGCATCGGTGCCTTTCTTGCCGGCATGTGGTTCGACACCCGCGACCCGCACCGGTTGGGCCGGCATGCGGCAACGGCGTTCTGGCTGCACATGCTTGCAGCGCCCGCGCTGGTCAACACAGTCGCGCTGACGCTTTACAACTCTGGCGGCGCCGGCGGCATAGGAATGCTGGCTGTTGCGCTGATCGTCATCACGATCCTTGCGCTGGTGATCGACCGCCGATCGTTCCTGACCGCGGCCATCGCTTACATCGCCCTGGTGATTGCCTGGGTGATGGGTGACGGCAGCGGCGGGTCCTGGACCTTCATCCTGATCACTCTTGGCGGGCTGATCACCGCGATCGGGACATGGTGGGTGCCGCTGCGTGCCCGAATGATGGGTTTCCTGCCCGATTTTCCGGGAAAATCACGCCTGCCCCCTTATGGAAGCACCGAATGACCAATCTGACGCCCCGCGAAATCGTTTCGGAGCTTGACCGCTTCATCATCGGCCAGAATGACGCCAAGCGTGCCGTGGCCGTGGCTTTGAGAAATCGCTGGCGGCGCAAGCGGTTGGGCGATGATCTTCGGGATGAGGTATACCCGAAGAACATCCTGATGATCGGGCCGACCGGTGTCGGCAAGACCGAGATCAGCCGCCGTCTGGCCAAGCTGGCAAAGGCACCGTTCCTGAAGATCGAGGCGACGAAGTTCACCGAGGTGGGTTATGTCGGCCGGGATGTCGACAGCATCATCCGCGATCTGGTGGACGTGGCGATTGCCGACACCCGCGCGCAAATGCGCGAGGACGTGAAGGCCAAGGCGCAGAAGATGGCCGAGGATCGCGTGATCGAGGCGCTGGCCGGCAAGGACGCGCGCGAACAGACGCGCGAGATGTTTCGCGCCAAACTGAAATCCGGCGTTCTGGACGATACGATGATCGAGATTGACGTGGCCGATGCTGCGCCGGCCTTTCCGATGATGATGGGCGGTCAGGGCATGGAGCAGATGCAGGGCTTGCAGGACATTTTCGGCAAGGCCTTTGGTGGAAGATCGACCCGCAAGCGCCTGTCGGTGGCCGATAGTTACGAGGTGTTGATCGGGCAGGAAGCGGACAAATTGCTCGACGACGAGGCGGTGAAAACCGCAGCGCTGGAGGCGGTACAGGAAAACGGGATCGTTTTTCTGGACGAGATCGACAAGATTTGCGCGCGCGCCGATGCGCGCGGCGCTGATGTCAGCCGCGAAGGCGTCCAGCGCGACCTGCTGCCACTGATCGAGGGCACGACGGTTTCGACGAAACACGGGCCGGTCAAGACCGACCACATCCTGTTCATCGCGTCGGGTGCGTTCCACATTGCCAAGCCCTCGGATTTGTTGCCGGAATTGCAGGGCCGTCTGCCGATCCGGGTGGAGTTGCGGCCGCTGACCGAGGCGGATTTCGTGCGCATCCTGACCGAGACGGACAACGCGCTGACGCTGCAATACCGCGCTCTGATGGCGACCGAGGAGGTTACGGTGACCTTCACGCCGGACGGGATTGCGGCGCTGGCGCGGATCGCGGCAGAGGTCAATCAATCGATTGAAAACATCGGGGCGCGCAGGCTTTATACGGTGATGGAGCGGGTGTTCGAGGAACTGTCGTTCACTGCGCCGGACCGTTCGGGGGAAGCTGTGACTGTCGATTCTGCCTTTGTCGAAAAGAACGTCGGCGCGCTGGCGCGGTCGGCCGACGTGTCACGGTACGTGCTGTGACGGTGATTGCGCCGCCTGCCCCGCGCTGGCCAGAAGATTGGCCACGTTTTGGCATGGGCGGCGCGGCCTTGGGCAATATCTTTGCCGAATACACCGAGGCCGAGGCGCAGGCGACCTTTGCGGCGGCCTGGGATGCCGGGGTGCGCTATTTTGATACCGCGCCATGGTACGGACATGGGCTGTCGGAGCATCGACTTGGTGCAGCCTTGCGAAATTTCGCGCGGGATCAGGCGTTTATCTCAACCAAAGTGGGGCGGATCTATGAGCCTGCGCGGCGCGGACAGGATGCGCGGGTGCAGTGGAAGGGCGGGCTGAATTTTGCGGTACGCTATGACTATTCCGCCGAAGGTTTCGCCCGATCTTTCGCGCAAAGCCAGTTGCGGATGGGGCAGCCTTCGGTTGACGCGCTGATCATCCACGATCTCGACCGCGATTATCAGGGCGCAGCGTTTGACGGGCATATGGCGGCGCTGACCGGATCGGGCCTGGCGTATCTGCAGGGGTTGAAGTCCGATGGCGTGATTTCGGCGGTCGGCATGGGGATGAACACGCTAGCCGATTTCACCGCGATTGCGCCGTGGATCGACGTGGATTTCTTTTTGGTGGCAATGCCTTACACGCTGGCCGACCAGGCCGCCCTGCATGGCCCGATGGCAGAATGTGCGCGGCGCGGCATCAAGGTGATCATCGGCGCGCCGTTTGCTTCGGGTCTGCTGGCGGCGCCATCCCTGCCGGGGGTGATGTATGCGTATCAACCCGCCGCGCCAGATATGGTGCGCAAGGCGCTGGCGATCGAGGCCGTGTGCCTGCGCCATGCTGTGCCGCTGGCGGCGGCGGCGTTGCAGTTTCCCTTGCTGCACCCAGCGGTCGTGTCGGTGATTCCCGGTGCGGTCACCGCGGAGCAGGTTCGCAGCAATGCGGCCAACGTAGCGCTGACCATCCCGCCGCAGCTTTGGGCCGACCTGAAGGCTGCGAACCTGATCGATCCTGACGCCCCGACTGGTGCTTGAGTGAGCGACGATGCCACCACGCCGATGATGGCGCAGTATCTGGACATAAAGGCGCAGAATCCGGGGGCGTTGCTTTTCTACCGGATGGGCGATTTCTACGAGATGTTCTTTGACGACGCGGTGGCCGCCTCTGCCGCGCTGGACATCGCCTTGACCAAACGTGGCTTTCATCAGGGCGAGCCGATTGCGATGTGCGGCGTGCCGGTTCATGCGGCCGAAGGGTATCTGCTGACGCTGATCCGCAAGGGGTTTCGCGTGGCGATTGCCGAACAGCTGGAAGATCCGGCCGAGGCGAAGAAGCGTGGCTACAAGGCCGTGGTGCGGCGCGATGTGGTGCGGCTGGTAACGCCGGGCACTTTGACCGAGGATTCGCTGCTGGAAGCGAGGCGGCACAATTACCTGTGCGCCTTTGCCGAGGTGCGCGATCAGGCAGCGCTGGCCTGGGCCGATATATCCACCGGAGAGTTCCGGGTGATGCCGTCAAGCCTTGCACGGCTTGGCCCGGACCTCGCCCGTCTCGCGCCGCGCGAGGTGTTGGTGAGCGAGGCGCGGGAGCTGGAAACAGGCTCTAACATTGCCGAAACAGGGGCGTCTGTGACGCCGTTGTCGCGTGGCAGCTTTGACTCCACCGGGGCGGAAAAGCGGCTTTGCGACATGTTCGGCGTCGGCTCGCTGGATGCTTTCGGCAGCTTTGACCGGGCCGAGGTTTCTGCAATGGGCGCGCTGGTCGATTACTTGCATCTGACGCAGCGGGGCCGTTTGCCCTTGATGCGACCGCCGGTGAAGGAATTGCAGGGCGGCACTTTGCAGATCGACGCGGCGACGCGGCGCAATCTGGAGATTACAGCGGCCCTTTCGGGTGGGCGCGATGGATCGTTGCTGGCGGCGGTGGACCGAACGGTGACTGCCGGAGGCGCACGGTTGCTGGAACGGCGGCTTTCGGCCCCGTCCCTGGACCTTAAGGTGATCCATCAGCGGCTGGAGGCCGTGCGGGGGTTGGTCGAGGACGCGCGTTTGCGTGAAACACTGCGCGACGCGCTGCGCCGCGTGCCGGACATTGACCGCGCGCTGTCGCGAATTGCGCTGGATCGGGGCGGACCGCGGGATCTCGCGGCAATCCGGGCCGGACTGGAGCAGGCCGAGCGAATTGCCGGGCTGTTGACCGACGGTCCGGCGCTGCTGGTCGATGCGGCCGCGGCCTTGCGCGGGCATGGGGATCTGGTCGGGCTTCTGGACCGCGCCCTCGTGGCCGAGCCACCGCTGCAGGCACGAGATGGCGGGTTCATCGCGACGGGATATGACGCAGACCTGGACGAAACGCGCAGCCTTCGCGACGAAGGGCGCGGCGTCATCGGGCGGATGCAGGCGGAATATGCCGCCCTCACAGGTGTTGCGGGGTTGAAGATCAAGCATAACAACGTGTTGGGCTATTTTATTGAAGTGACGACCACGCATGAAGACCGGATCCGCGCGATGCCGGAAACCTTCATCCATCGGCAGACGACGGCAGGTCAGGTGCGGTTCACCACGGTGCCGCTCAACGAGATCGAGATGCGGATCCTGAATGCGGGCAATCATGCGTTGGAGATTGAAAAGCGGCACTATGAAGGCCTGAAAGCCGCAATTCTTGCCGCTTCTGGCCCGATCGGGCTGGCTGCGCGCGGCTTGGCAGAGATCGACCTGAGCGCCGGATTTGCCGACCTTGCCGCTGCCGAGACCTGGGCCGAGCCCGCGGTTGACGACAGCCGCGCGTTTCTGGTGACGGGCGGGCGGCACCCCGTGGTGGAGCGCGCGCTGCGGCGACAGGCGTCCGGGCCGTTTGTGGCAAACGACTGTGAGCTAACCGAAGCGGGAACACCGGCGATATGGCTGCTGACAGGGCCGAACATGGCGGGCAAGTCGACGTTCCTGCGGCAGAACGCGCTGATCGCGCTGTTGGCGCAGGCGGGAAGCTTCGTTCCAGCAACATCTGCGCGGATCGGACTTGTCAGCCAGCTGTTCAGCCGCGTCGGTGCGTCGGATGATCTTGCGCGGGGGCGGTCCACCTTCATGGTCGAGATGGTCGAGACGGCCGCGATCCTTAATCAGGCGGATGAAAGGGCGCTGGTCATTCTGGACGAAATCGGGCGCGGGACAGCGACATATGACGGGCTATCGATCGCGTGGGCAACACTGGAACACCTGCACGAGGTGAACCGTTGCCGAGCGCTGTTTGCCACGCATTACCATGAGATGACCACGTTGGCGGGAAAACTGGCCGGTGTGGAGAACGCCACGGTCAGCGTGAAGGAGTGGGAAGGCGATGTAATCTTCCTGCACGAGGTCAGGAAGGGCGCGGCGGACCGTTCTTACGGCGTTCAGGTGGCACGGCTTGCCGGGTTGCCAGCCAGTGTGGTTGAGCGGGCAAAAGTGGTGCTGGAAGCGCTGGAAAAGGGCGAGCGGGAGGGTGGCAAGCAATCGACCCTGATCGACGACCTGCCGCTGTTTCGCGCCGCACCGGCGGCTGCGCCCCGCGCTGCCGCGAAGCAGTCAGCCGTCGAGGCCCGGCTTCGCGATGTTCATCCCGACGAGTTGACGCCGATCGAGGCGCTGAGACTGGTCTATGAAATCAAAGGCTTGCTTTAGACTTATTGCCCGGTTGCCGATGACACGCCGACCTGCGCAGGACGCAGCAGGCGGTCGTGCAACAGGAAGCCTTCTGTCATCACCTGGATGATCTGGCCTGCCTTGGTGCCGGGCAAAGGTGCCTCGAACATCGCCTGGTGCATCTGGGGATCGAAGGTTTCGCCAATTTCAGGCGCGATCGGCGTCATGCCGTGGCGGGTCATCACGGTGACAAGCTCGCGCAGGGTCAGCTCCACCCCCTCGATCAGGGCGGCGGCGGCGGCCTTCTGTTCGTCGCCAACAGCGTTCAGCGCGCGCTTGAGGTTGTCGAATACCGGCAGAAGATCGCGGGCAAGTCGTGTGCTGCCATACTGTTCGGCTTCACGACGATCGCGGTCGGCGCGCTTGCGTGAGTTTTCGGCATCGGCCAGCGCGCGCATGAACTTGTCACGCAGATCGTCGCGCTCAACCCGCATCGCTTCCAACTCGGCCGCCTCGGCGGTCATGTCTGCCTGTTCCAGCTCCAGATCCTGCGGAGCGGTGTCTTCCTGCGCCATTCTCGTTGTCCTCGTCTTCGTTTCAGCCCTTGCCCCGATCCGAGACAAGGCGGCCCACCAGCTGGGCGGTGTAATCAACAATTGGAACGATCCTGCCATAGTTGAGCCGGGTCGGACCAATCACGCCCACCGCGCCGATGATTTTCCGATCAGCGTTCATATAGGGAGAAACCACGAGACTTGAACCGGAAAGTGAGAAAAGCTTGTTCTCTGAGCCGATAAAAATGCGCACACCTTCGCCTGCCTCGGCCAGGCCCAGGAATTCGGCAATGTCACGCTTTCGTTCAAGATCGTCGAACAGCGTGCGGATCCGGTCTACTTCGGAGGCATCGGCGGCTTCTTCGATCAGGTTCGCCCTGCCGCGCACCAAAAGCCGCTCGGAGCTTTCGCCAGCATTTTCCCACAGCGCGATGCCACTTTCGACAAGTTCACGCGCCAGAACGTCGATCTCTTGCCGGCGCTGCGCGATTTCGGTCGAGATAGAGCGCCGAAGATCGGTCAGCGTTCGGCCTTCGGCGAGAGCATTCAGGAAATTGGCGGCCTCTCGCATCGACGAGGGGGTTTGCCCGTGTGGTGGCGTGAAAATGCGGTTTTCGACCTGTCCATCCGCAAAGACCAGCACCACAAGGGCGCGGTCTGCGGCGAGACTGACGAATTCGATGTGTCGGATCGGCGCCTCGCGCTTCGGGGCGAGAACGAGGCTTGCGCCGCGGGTGATCCCGGACAGTGCCGCCCCGACCTGATCAAGAAGGTTCGAGACATCCGGGTCGTTGCTGCCCATCGTCGCGTCGATCTTTTCCTGATCTTCGGGTGCCACGGAGCCGATCTCGAGCAGGCTGTCGACGAACATCCGCAGGCCAAGTTGGGTTGGCACACGTCCGGCCGAGACATGCGGGCTATCGAGAAGCCCGAGGTATTCAAGATCCTGCATCACGTTGCGGACGGTGGCTGCCGACACCTTTTCGGTCAGGCTACGCGTCAGAGTGCGCGACCCCACCGGGTCACCGGAACTGAGGTACCCTTCGACCACCCGGCGAAAGACCTCGCGCGTGCGGTCGTTCATTTCGGACAGAAGGGTGTTGGCATCACTCATGCCGTAACCTGCTGAAGGCCGTCGATCCAAATGTCGCCAGTTGCGTTCGGGGTTGCATCATGGAAAGGTCGGCTCATGCGCCCGTCAGGCAGGAAGTTAAGTGAACTGCGGCCGGTTTCAATCGAAACCGGAGTGATGAAACATGCCGAAGGCTCTTGCCTGATAAAGATGGGCGAAACGCATGTGCTGTGTTCGGCGACGATCGAGGACAAGGCGCCGCCCTTCCTGAAGAACACCGGGCAGGGTTGGGTTACCGCCGAATATGGCATGCTGCCGCGCGCCACCAACAGCCGGACCAGACGTGAGGCTGCGGCAGGCAAGCAATCCGGCAGAACGCAAGAGATTCAGCGGCTTATCGGCAGATGTCTGCGCGCGGGCGTGGATCGGAACGCCTTGGGCGAGCGTCAGATCGTGATCGACTGTGACGTTCTGCAGGCCGATGGCGGCACGCGCTGTGCGTCGATCACTGGTGGCTGGGTGGCGCTGCGGCTTGCGGTGCGCAAGTTGATGGCGTCCGGGGTGGTGGTCAGCGATCCGATGATGGACCATATTGCTGCCGTCTCCTGTGGTATTTATGCCGGCCAACCGGTGCTTGACCTGGACTATGCCGAGGATTCGACCGCTGGCACTGACGGAAACTTTGTCTTGACCGGGGCGGGGCGGCTGGTCGAGGTGCAGATGTCGGCCGAAGGTGCCTCGTTCTCTCGACAGGAAATGGCGGAACTTCTGGACCTGGCGCAAGCCGGGACAGATGCGCTGGTGGCCGCGCAGAAAGCCGCGCTTGGCATCTGATGCGGCTTTTGGGCGACAGGCTGGTGCTGGCCACGCATAACAAGGGCAAGCTGGAGGAAATCTCGCGGCTGCTCGAGCCCCATGGCGTGAATGTGGTCAGTGCGGGCGACCTTGGCCTGCCCGAGCCGGAAGAAACCGAGGCGACTTTTGTGGGCAACGCCCGCATCAAGGCACATGCTGCGGCGCGGGCTTCGGGCCTGCCGGCACTGGCCGACGATTCCGGCCTGAGCGTCGAGGCGCTGGGTGGGGCGCCGGGGGTGTACACCGCCGATTGGGCAACGACCGCTGCAGGACGTGATTTTGCGCACGGGATGCGGCGGGTCTGGCAGGCGCTGATCGATGCCAAGGCGCCGGAACCCTGGTGCGCTGCGTTTCACTGCACCTTGGTTCTCGCGCAACCGGACGGGTCGGACCGGGTGTTCGAGGGTGTGATGAACGGTCGGCTCGTCTGGCCGCCGCGTGGCGATCAGGGGCATGGTTTTGACCCCATGTTCCTGCCGGATGGCCAAGAGATCACCTGCGGCGAGATGGACCGCTGGGAAAAGAACGCGGTCAGTCACCGGGCGGATGCCTTTCGCAAGCTGGTGGCGGAGTGTTTCGCGTGACCCCGGGCAGGGACCCGGTTGGCACGATTGAGGAGCGTGATTGGCGCAGCGCGGGGTTCGGTCTTTACCTGCACTGGCCGTTCTGCCAATCGAAATGCCCCTATTGCGACTTCAACAGCCATGTCGCGTCCAGCATTGACCAAAGCGACTGGCAGGTGGCGTATCTGCGGGAAATCGACCGCATTGGCGCGGAAACCGAAGGCCGGGTCCTGAACACGGTGTTCTTCGGCGGCGGCACACCTTCGCTGATGGACCCGTCGCTGGTGGCGGCAATACTTGACCGCATCCGCGCAACATGGGTCATCGCGAACGACCTGGAGGTCACGCTGGAGGCAAACCCCGGATCGGTCGAAGCGGGCCGCTTCATCGGGTATGCTGCGGCGGGTGTAAACCGGGTTTCCCTTGGAATTCAAGCGCTTGACGATCATTCCTTGCGCCGCCTCGGGCGGCTGCATTCAAGCGATGAGGCACGGCGGGCGATTGCCGTGGCGCAAGACAACTTCGACCGGGTGAGCATCGACCTGATTTACGCGCGCCAGGATCAGAGCCTGACGGACTGGGAGCACGAACTGAAAACGGCGATCGGATTTGGCACAGACCACATGTCGCTGTACCAGTTGACGATCGAGGACGGCACCGTGTTCCAGCGAATGCACGCACAGAAGCTGCTTGGCGGGCTGCCTGACGAGGACCTTTCGGCGGACATGTTCGAGCTGACCCAAGGCCTGTGCGAGGCGGCGAACCTTCCGGCGTACGAGGTATCAAACCACGCGCGGCCCGGCGCAGAGTCACGTCACAACCTAATCTACTGGCGGATGGGCGACTATGCCGGCATTGGGCCCGGCGCACACGGCAGGCTGACGCTGAATGGCGCACGGCTGGCCACAGAAGCGCCGCGCGCCCCGGCGATCTGGATGGACGCGGTGCTGTCCGGAAAGCCCGGAGAGCTGGCGCGCGCCCGGCTGTCAGGGGAAGAACAGTCGGTCGAGTACCTGATGATGTCGCTGCGCCTGCAAGAGGGCGCGTCGCTTGGCTGGTATCGCGCGCTTGCTGGCAGGGATCTTCCGCCAGCAGCCGTTGCGGAGCTTGTGGAACTGGGCCTGGTGGACGTGACCGCTGACCGCATCCAGGCGACGGCGCAAGGCCGGTTGGTGCTGAACGGCGTGCTGCGCGCCCTGTTGGCCGGACGGCAGACAGGCGATCAGTAGTCGGTCGTGTCCGCATCCCTTGGTAGAAGGGACAGCACGCGGCACAACATGTCGAGATCATCCAAGGAATTATAGTGGATCGTGAGGTGACCCTTGTCACCACCTGGTTCGTGGTCGATTTCCACCGACATGCGCAGATTGGCGGAAAGATCGGCCTCGAGCGCCAAGGTATCGGCATCCTTGCTGGACTGGCGCGCGCGCGGCCCCTGCCCGCCCTTGCCGCGCGGCGCTGCAGTTTCGCGAACGAGAGCCTCGGTCTCTCGCACAGAGAGGCCCTTTCCGACCACGCGCCTTGCCAGATCAAGCGCGTTCGGGGCGCCGATCAAGGCGCGGGCATGTCCTGCGGTCAGGGTGCCGCTGCGAACCATCGCTTGCACGTCATCCGGCAGGTTGAGAAGACGGAGCAAGTTTGCCACATGACTGCGGCTGCGGCTGAGCGCTTCGGCCAGCTTTTCCTGGGTATGGCCAAACCGGGTCATCAGCTGACGAAACCCCAGGGCTTCTTCGATGGCGTTCAGGTTTTCACGCTGGATGTTCTCGATGATTGCAATCTCGAGAACCTCGCCGTCCGTCAGATCGCGGACAATAACGGGAACTTCGTGCAGCTGGGCAAGTTGCGCGGCGCGCCAACGCCGCTCGCCCGCGACAATCTCGTATTTCCCCTTCTCAGCTTTGGGCCGCACGATAAGGGGCTGGATAACGCCTTTCTGGCGAATGGAGTCAGCCAGACTCTGCAGTTCCTGCTGGCCAAAGTCGATACGCGGTTGCTGCGGATTCGGCTCGAGGTTTTCGACCGGGACTACCTGCTCGGCGCGGCGATCGCCGGGAGAATCAGCGGATGCAAGGTTGACGTCAGCCATCAGGGCCGACAGTCCACGTCCGAGGCCGCGCTTTTCATCTTTTCGAGTCACGGTATCAAGCCTTTGTTACTCATTTGTTTTTCTGCGGTCCGCCAGCTCTTGGGCGAGCGCGCGGTAGGCCATGGCACCTTTCGAGGCCGAATCATACGCAAGGACCGGCAGGGCGTGCGAAGGTGCCTCACTTACCCGAACATTCCTGGGAATGGTGGTCTTCATGACGACATCGCCCATTGTCGCGCGAGCGTCGGCCTCGACTTGGGAGGTCAGCTTGTTTCGCATGTCATGCATCGTCAAGACGATCCCTTCGATGCGAAGGGCTGGGTTGGCCGAACGGCGCACGTCGCGGATCGTCAGCATAAGCTGGGACAGACCCTCAAGCGCAAAAAACTCGCACTGCAGGGGCACAAGCACAGAATCAGCGGCGACCATGGCGTTGATCGTCAGCAGGCTGAGCGACGGCGGGCAGTCGATCAGCAGATAATCAAACCGGTAACGGTCGAGGTCTGGCTGTCGCAGGGCGTCATGCAGCAGATAGCTGCGCTTTTCGTGCGACACGATTTCGAGGTCAGCCGAAGCAAGATCGGCGTTGGCAGGGATGATCCAGACCCGCTCAACATCAGTTTGCTGAACTACATCTTGTGGGTTTGCACCATCTACAATCAAGTCATAGCTGGTGAGCTTGCGAGCCTGCGGGGCGACGCCGAGGCCGGTCGACGCGTTCCCCTGTGGGTCGATGTCGACAAGCAGGACCCGGTACCCCAATTCTGCCAAGCCCGCGGCGAGATTGATCGCAGTTGTTGTCTTTCCCACGCCGCCCTTCTGATTCGCCAGCGCGATGATCTGTGGGCGGGGCACGTCAGTTGTGAGGGGCACGGTCAATCTTTCTTACGACAAGTATGGCTGCCTGGTCATCGGACACGCTTTTCACAGCATCTGCCTGAAAAGACCACTGCTTTTGCGCGTCCTCCATCTCCATCCGCCAGTTCCTGCCCTTCGGGAAAACAGCAATGCCATCAGGGGTCAGATGGCGCTGTGCGAGCGGAAGAAGAGCGGAGAGCGGAGCGAACGCCCGCGCCGAAACAACATCTGCCGACAGTGGCTGGCATGCCTCAGCCCGCGTTGTGATAACGGTGGCCCGAACATCCAGCTGGCGGGACGCCTCTCGGAGAAACGTGGCTTTCCGGGCGTCTGATTCGACAAGCGTCACCGTGAGCTGCGGCCGGGCTTCCTTGGCAAGGATCGCAATCACCAGCCCGGGAAAACCGCCGCCAGAGCCAAGATCTACCCAGTGCCTCGCCTCGGCTGGTACCAGACCAAAAAGTTGCGCAGAGTCAACGATGTGGCGATCCCAAAGTACGCTTACCGTCGAAGGCGCCACCAAGTTTATCGCTGGAGTCCACCGCACAACCAGCGCCTCAAGCGACCTTAGCGCGGATACTGTTTCACGTGAAACATATAGGCCCGCCAAAGGAACTGCGTCGGAGAGCGTCAACCAGCCCTCCTGACGGCCGCGCGGCGCGCCTGGGACAGCAGGAGAAGAAGCGCAGCCGGCGTCACGCCCTCGATCTGGGCGGCCTGATGCAGGTTTTCCGGTCTTGCGCGCAGCAGTTTGGCCTTGAGTTCTGAGGACAAGCCCGGAAGCGAGGCGTAGTCGATGTCGGCTGGAAGCAGTTGATTTTCCTGCTTCTTCAGGTCGTCAACTTCGCGAGCCTGCCGTGAGGAGTACTGGTCGTAGATCGCTTCGATTTGAAGTTGAGTAAGCGCCGTAGCATTGAGACCGGCGGCTTGCGGAAACGCCTCCTGAAACGCGGAAATATCGGCGCCAGGCAGACCCAGCGCCACATAGGCGCTGCGCTTCTGGCCGTCGGCTGACACTACCAAGCCAGCAGTCAATAGATCAGCGGGAGACAGCGCGATGGCCTGTAGGCATGCTCGAGACCGGTCAAGAACTTCCAGCTTTTCCAAAAATGCAGCCTGCCGTCCGGGAGACACACAGCCCGCCTCGATTCCGATGGGCGTCAACCTCTGATCTGCGTTGTCGGCGCGGACGGTGAGACGAAACTCTGCGCGTGAGGTAAACATCCGGTACGGCTCGGTCACACCCCTTGATATGAGGTCGTCGATCATCACTCCGATGTAGCTGTTCGTCCTGCTCGGCTCGACGGACGGGCGGTCAAGCGCAGCCGCAGCCGCATTGAGGCCGGCGATCAGCCCCTGAGCAGCGGCCTCCTCGTAGCCGGTCGTGCCGTTGATCTGGCCCGCGAAGTACAGGCCCCTGATCGCCTTGGTCTCGAGGGTCCGATGCAGGCTGCGAGGATCAAAGTAGTCATACTCGATCGCATAGCCGGGCTGGGTGATCTCGGCCTGCTCAAGACCCCTTATCGTCTGTATGTAACTCCGCTGCACGTCCTCGGGCAGGGAGGTCGACAGGCCGTTCGGATAGACGGTGCTGTCGTCAAGACCTTCGGGCTCAAGGAAAACCTGATGCGATGCTTTGTCGGCGAACCGGACCACCTTGTCCTCGATAGACGGACAGTAGCGTGGGCCGACACCCTCGATGTGACCACCATACATAGCCGACTTGCTGAGGTTACTCCGCACGATCTGGTGGGTAGCTTCAGATGTGTGGGTGATCCCACAGGCAATCTGCGGGGCAGTTGGAGACCCGGAAAGAAAAGAAAACATCACCGGATGTTCATCGCCTGGCTGAGATTCCAGCAACGACCAGTTGATCGTTCTGCCATCAAGCCGAGGCGGTGTGCCAGTCTTCAGGCGGCCGCGAGGAATACCAAGCGTGGCAAGCTGATCGGCGAGCAGGAGCGATGAGTTGTCACCCACTCGTCCGCCGACAATTCTCTTGTCTCCGATGTGGATCAAACCATTCAGAAATGTGCCCGCCGTAAGAACGACCCGCTCCGTTGACACTTCACTTCCGTCAACCAACGTAACCCCGCGGGCCCGCCCCTCCCGAAGCACGAGACCCGCCACCTCGCCCTCAATCACCGTAAGGCCCGGCTGGGATCGAACTGCGGAACCAACGGCCGCGCGGTAAAGCTTGCGGTCGATCTGCGCCCGAGGGCCCTGAACCGCCGGACCCTTGCGACGGTTGAGCAAGCGGAACTGGATTCCGGCGGCATCGGCCATTCGCCCCATCAGCCCGTCAAGGGCGTCGATCTCACGGACGAGATGGCCCTTGCCTAACCCCCCGATCGCCGGGTTGCACGACATGGAGCCGATGCCCGCAACCTTCATCGTCACGAGCGCCGTGCGTGCGCCCATCCGCGCTGCCGCCGCTGCGGCTTCTACACCAGCATGACCGCCGCCGATCACCACCACATCAAAATGTTTCACGTGAAACCGCCTTTACTTGCCGATACAGAAGCTGGCGAAGATCTCACCCAGCAATTCGTCCACATCCACTCGCCCAACCAAGGCGTCGAGCGACCGTATCGCTCGTCGGACCCCTTCAGCCGCCAGTTCTGTGCGTGATTCCCTGCTTACCACTTCTGCCCGGGCTTCGGCCAGTGCAGCGAGGCCCCCCAGCATCGCAGCGCGGTGCCGCTCGCGGATAAACAGGCCTGCCGAAGCGACTCGGCCCGACAGGATGTTGCCGACCGCTGCCATAAGGTCGTCAACCCCAGCGCCGGTCAATCCCGACACCGCCAGACGACTGGGCCCCGAGCCGCCAAGGTCGGCCTTGCCCTCTACCAGCAGATCATCATTGCGCTGTAAGACCGGCAAGGCGCCGTCGCCGTCGCCCAAAAGAAAGATGCGCAGGTCCGCCGCTTCCGCCCGCGCCACCGCCCGCGCTATTCCGGCGCGTTCCAGAGGATCGACCGTGTCTCGCAAACCAGCCGTATCCAGGATCGTGACAGGCAAACCGGCTATGTCCATCCGAACCTCGATCACATCCCGCGTCGTCCCGGCCAGCTCAGAGGTCAGAGCCGCTTCTCTTCCAGCCAACCTGTTGAGGAGGGTTGATTTTCCGGCGTTTGGCGCTCCAATGATCGCTACCTCGAAACCATCCTTTATCCGTTCCGACGTAGCGATGCCGGCCACTTCGGCCGACAATTCATCCATCAGGCCATCGACCAGTGCCAAAACTTCCGGCGAAACATCGACCGGAACATCCTCATCAGCAAAATCAATCGTTGCTTCCAGAAGCGCTGCCGCCCTCACCAGCCGCCTGCGCCAATCCGCGACGCGTTCTCCGATCGAGCCCGAGAGAACGCGAACAGCTTGGCGCCGCTGCGCATCGGTTTCGGCGTCGATCAGATCAGCGAGTCCTTCAACCTGCGCCAGGTCCAGGACTCCGTTTTCAAGCGCCCGCCGAGTGAATTCACCGGGTTCCGCCAATCGCAGGCCGGGTTGCTCGCTCAAAGCGCGCATCACCGCTGCTACAACCGCCGGACCTCCATGCACATGGAGTTCGGCCACATCCTCACCCGTAAAGCTAGCGCCCGCCACGAACCAAACGACCAGAGCCTCGTCCAGCAACTCGTCCCGCCAGACCAGACGGCGCAAAGCTGCGACCCGCGGCGCGGGCAATCTGCCGCAAAGCCCGACAGTGACGTCAAGTGCCCGCGGTCCTGACAACCGTATGACGGCCACACCCGCACGTCCGCGCGCGGTTGCCGGAGCAAAGATCGTGTCCATCCTGCACGCTTTCCGAAGTCGCCTGGAGCCGTCAGGTATTCATCGAATCGAAGAAATCTGCGTTTGATTTCGTCTGCTTCAACTTCCCAATCAGGAATTCGATCGCATCCGTCGTACCCATCGGATTCAGGATGCGGCGCAGAACATAGGTTTTCTGCAGGTCCATCTTGTCGACGAGCAGGTCTTCTTTCCGAGTGCCGGACTTCAAGATATCCATTGCCGGGAACACGCGCTTGTCGGCAACTTTCCGGTCCAGAACGATCTCGGAGTTGCCGGTTCCCTTGAACTCTTCGAAAATCACTTCGTCCATCCGGCTGCCTGTGTCGATAAGCGCAGTCGCAATGATGGTCAGCGACCCGCCTTCCTCAATGTTTCTGGCCGCGCCAAAGAACCTTTTGGGGCGCTGAAGCGCGTTCGCATCGACACCCCCGGTCAGAACCTTGCCGCTGGATGGCACGACCGTGTTGAATGCACGCCCAAGTCTTGTGATTGAATCCAGAAGAATCACAACATCTCGCTTATGTTCAACCAGACGCTTGGCCTTCTCGATGACCATTTCCGCCACGGCAACATGTCGGGTCGCCGGTTCGTCAAACGTCGAGGACACGACCTCACCCTTCACCGACCGCTGCATGTCGGTCACTTCTTCAGGGCGTTCGTCGATCAGCAGAACGATCAGGTAGCACTCGGGATGGTTGGTTGCGATCGAATGGGCGATATTTTGCAAAAGCACAGTCTTGCCCGTCCGCGGCGGTGCCACGATCAACCCGCGCTGACCCTTTCCAAGCGGAGCCACCAGATCGATGATGCGGGCGGAGCGATCCTTGATCGTCGGATCCTCGACTTCCATCTTGAAGCGTTCATCGGGGTAAAGCGGCGTCAGGTTGTCGAAGTGAACCTTGTGTTTGGCCTTTTCGGGATCGTCGAAGTTGATCCGCGTAACCTTGGTCATGCAGAAATATTTCTCGTTTTCCTTCGGCGCGGCGATCACGCCTTCAATCGTATCGCCGGTCCGCAACGAAAACTGCCGCAGGATATCTGGCGAAACGTAAATATCGTCCGGGCCGGGCAGGTAGTTGGCCGAGGGCGAACGCAGAAAACCGAATCCGTCCTGCAGCACTTCCAGCACGCCGTCGCCGCCGATCTCCCAACCTTCTTCCGCATGCTCCTTCAGGATCGAGAACATCATTTCGCCCTTCCGCATGGAGGGGGCGTTCTCGATTTCCCACTCTTCGGCCATCGCCAGCAGGTCGGCCGGCGTCTTGGCTTTCAGATCGGACAGGTTCAGTCGTTCAACGGTCATGTCGGAGGATACCTTGGGGCGGATCGCCCGTGTGGGCGGATCGTCGCAGCATTGGAATGGGAGGTGCATGGGCAGAACTGCCCCGCGCTGTGGCCAATAGCGCGAGGTCTGGAAAGAGTCAACTGATCAGAACTTGACGATAACCGCAAAGACGATGAGCAGCATCAAGACCGTCGGCACCTCGTTCATGATCCGGTAATCGCGACCGCTGCGTCGATTTCTTCCGGCTGCGAATTCCTTTCTCCGCGCGGCAAGCCACATGTGAAAGACCGTCATCGCCAGAACCGCAGCCGCCTTTACCCACGGCCAGACCGCTGACCAGTCTACCGCACCGGGAACCGCCACCAGAGCCAGGCCGAAGACCCATGTCGCGATCATCGCCGGGTTCATGATGCCACGCAGCAACCGACGTTCCATCGTCTGAAACATCGTATCGGTCGCGGTCCCTCCCTGAACCTGCTCGGCATGATAAACGAATAGACGCGGCAGGTAGAAGATCCCTGCCATCCAAGAGATCACCGACACCACGTGGAGTGCCTTGATCACCAACACCCACTCGGCCAGGAAACCTGCCATGTCGACCATCTCCGCTTCTTTCTTCCTTCTATAAAGAAGAAAAGATTTAAAGGAATGAGGATGATGTAGGGGGTGAGGATAACGGGATAGACGATTCAATCCCCGGTTCGGTCCACAGCCTGGGGCTTGTGGACAGCTTGGCAAAAGAGGGAACGGCAATCTTTGACGGACATTATTAGTGCTATATTTCAAAGCGTTGAATGATCTGCCCGGCCGCCTTTCATCCACATGGCAGTTTTTCCACCAGCCCGGTCAAACCCGTTGTCCCAAAGCCCGTGACAACCCCATCAACAACCGGATATCTCTGCCCGGACGCCGCTGAACTGCCCCGATGATCCGGTGGGAGGTAAAGGTGGCGGAGTTGCCCTGCAGAACAAAACCGGTTTGTCCACAGCCTTGTCCCTCCTCCTCGCCTCCTCTTCTCCTGTCCGACTGCAGCTGCTTCGTGCTGCGGGGCTGGAGGTAACCGCGCTAAGCCCCCGCGTCGACGAAGACACCCTGCGCGATGCCTTGCTTGCCGAGGGCGCAGGGCCGCGCGACATCGCAGATGCGCTGGCCGAAATGAAAGCCCGCAAGATCGCGGAAAGACACCCGGATGCGGTTGTCATCGGATGCGACCAGGTGCTTGCGCTGGGCCGGGCGGTTTTCTCAAAACCCGCTTCGCCCGAGGATGCAATCACGCAACTGCAAACACTGCGCGGAAAGACCCACCGGCTTCACTCGGCTATCGTCGTCTACCAGAATGCCGAACCGGTCTGGCGTCATGTCGGTGTCGCCGATCTTGCGATGGTTGATCTTTCCGACGCCTATCTTTCCGATTACGTTTCACGGAACTGGCAAAGCATCCGGCACGCTGTCGGCTGTTACAAGCTGGAGGAAGAAGGTGTTCGGCTCTTTTCGGCGATCACCGGCGATTACTTCACCATTCTCGGCTTGCCGATCTTGCCACTGTTGGCATGGCTGCGAACTCGGGGCATGATTGTTCAATGATTGATCATCCGCGCATCCCGCTTGCCGGCGTCATTGGCCACCCCATCGCGCATAGCCGCAGCCCGGCACTGCACGGCTACTGGTTGCGGCGCTATGGTCTGAAGGGGCATTACATACCGATCGATATCGCGCCGAACGATCTGCCCGATCTGATCCGCACCTTGCCACGTCTCGGCTTTGTCGGCGTGAACGTGACGATTCCGCACAAGGAAGCGATTCTTCAGATCTCCGACATCATCACCGATCGGGCGGCACTGATCGGGGCGGCGAACACACTGATTTTCCGCAAGGACGGCAAGATCCATGCCGACAATACCGATGGCTCCGGCTTCATCGCCAACCTGCGGCAGAACGCCCCGCACTGGCAGCCCGGGGCAGGACCGGCCGTCGTGTTTGGGGCGGGTGGTGCGGCCCGCGCAGTCGTCGCGTCCCTGATCGAGGTCGGCGTTCCCGAAATCCGCCTTGCCAACCGCACGCGCGCACGCGCTGATGCCCTGCGATCGGATTTCGGCGCCAAGGTCATCGTTCAGGAATGGACCCAGGCCGCCAACCGGCTGGATGACGTGGCGACGGTAGTCAACACCACCTCTCTGGGCATGACCGGAAAGCCGGATTTCCGCGTCTCGCTTGGCACGCTGAACCCGAGGGCGCTTGTCACCGACCTCGTCTATACCCCGTTGAAAACGCAGTTCCTGATCGAGGCAGAGGCCTTAGGTTGCACCGTCGTCGACGGCCTTGGCATGCTGCTGCATCAGGCCGCACCGGGGTTTGAACGCTGGTTCGGCAAACGCCCCGAAGTAGATGAGGAAACCCGCAGGGCGGTTTTGTCGGCATGACCTTTCGGCTTGGCCTTACCGGCTCTATCGGGATGGGAAAGTCCACCACAGCGGCGCTGTTCGCGGCCGAAGGAATTCCGGTCTGGGATGCAGATGCTGCCGTTCACCGGCTCTATGCGACCGGCGGCGCAGCGGTATCGGCGATTGGCGCACTTCATCCGGCGGCTACGGCCACCGGCGCAGTCGACCGCGCCGCACTGAAAGCCTGGATCGCAAGCGACCCGGCGTCGCTTCGACGCATCGAGGCCATAGTCCATCCGCTTGTGGTGGATGATCGGGATGCTTTCCTTTCGGGCGCCGATGCTGACATCGTCGTGCTGGACATTCCCTTGCTGTTCGAGAAGGGCACTGATGCCAGCCTTGACGCCACCCTTCTTGTGACCGCGCCCGCAGAGCTTCAACGTCGGCGCGTGCTGTCTCGGCCGGGTATGACCGAAGCCCAGTTCGCCCTCATTCTTGGCCGCCAGATGCCTGATGTGGAAAAGCGCGCCCGGGCCACACACCTTCTCGAAACCCTCAGCGAAGACAGCGCCCGCGCTTACGTGCGCGCGCTTATCGCCTACATCCGGGCCAGGCATGCGTGAAATCGTCCTCGATACCGAAACTACCGGCCTTGATCCCGCAGAGGGCCACCGCGTTGTGGAAATCGGCGCAGTGGAGCTGTTCAACCACCTTCCGACCGGCCGGACCTATCATCAGTACATCAATCCCGAGCGCCCGATGCCGAAAGAGGCGTTCGAAGTGCATGGCCTTGGCGACGAGTTCCTGCGCGACAAGCCGGTCTTCGCGAACATTGCTTCGGCTTTTCTGGCATTCATTGCCGATGCACAACTGGTGATCCACAACGCCGCCTTCGACATGCGATTTCTCAACTTCGAACTGAAGCGCGCCGGCCATCCAGTCTTGCCAACGTCCCGCGCGACCGACACGCTTGCCATTTGCCGGCAGAAGTTTCCCGGATCTCCTGCCTCGCTCGATGCGCTGTGCCGGCGCTTTGGGGTCGACAATTCGGCGCGGGAAAAACACGGCGCGCTTCTCGACAGCGAGATCCTGGCCGACGTCTACCTGGAGTTGATCGGTGGCCGTCAGCCGGACTTTGTGCTGAACACCGCAGCGCAGACGAGGTCCAGCGACGACGCGAGGACCGGCACCTCCTGGCGTCCGCCGCAGCGGCCAACACCGCTGGCACCACGCATCACACCAGTCGAAATCACCGCACACGAAAGTTTCGTGGCAAAGCTGGGCGACGGTGCGATCTGGAAGAGGCGGGCCTGAACAGCACAGGAAAGCCGGCCCCGAAAGGCCGGCCATGGTTGGTTCTGGGCGGTCAGTTCGGCTGTGCAGCCGGGGTGGCCGATGCGGCTTGCGCCCGGCGCGCCAGCTCTTGCCGGTATAGGGCCATGAAATCGACGGTGTCCACGTTGAGCGGCGGGAAGCCGCCGTCGCGGGTAATGTCCGAAATGATCCGCCGAACGAACGGGAACAGCAGGCGAGGACACTCGATCAGCAGGAACGGGTGGAGCTGTTCGTCTGCCACGCCCTCCACATGGAACGTTCCGCCATATTCCAGCTCAAGCAGGAACAGGGTTTCATTGTTCACCTTGTTGCGTGACGTCACCTTGAACTTCGTAATGACGTCGAACTGGTGTTCGACGGACCGTTTGCGTGCATCAAGGCTGACGGCCACCTGAATGTCGGGCTGGACCTCGGTTGCGCTGAGGCCTTTCTGCACGACGACATTTTCGAAGGACATGTCGCGGATATACTGCGCCAGCACTTGCATCTTTATCTGGGGCTGCGACGGGGCGGGGGCTCCGCCGCCGTTGCCGCCATTGGTCTCTTCGGCCATCTGACCTCTCCTCACCTGACTTTGGCGCGTTCGTAGCAGGTCACGCGGCTACCCTCAATGCTGCGTCCAGCCTGACGGCCGGTCGCGTGTTGGCGGCGGTTCGTCAGCGTCCACCTCGCGCCAGTCGCCGTCGATAACGTCGGGCGTTGCGGCGTTGCGGCCATTCTTGTGCATCGTCATGGTTGTCATGCGCCGCGCCGCGAGCCCGATCAGAAGGGACCGCACCGGCTTCAACAGCAACAAGAGGCCGAAGGCGTCAGTCAGGAACCCCGGCAGCAGAAGAAGCAGGGCAGCCACGATCAGAAGCGCACGCTGTGCGAGCGGTGACAGCGGGTCGTCGCCCATGGCGGACATATCCTGCCGAAGCGTCACGACACCGTCCGTTGCTACCCGGCGGAGCACAATGAGGCCCAACCCTGCTGAGAGCAGGACCCAGGCAAGCGTCGGCCACAGGCCGATTGCGCCACCCAAGGTGACGAACAGCCCGATTTCAATCAGCGGAACAGCCAGGATCGCCAGAAATATCCACATCAGCGGCCCCTTTGCATGACTGTTTGTCCCGGCTGGTAGACTTCGACCGAACCCCATCCTACATAAGAGAGCAAGGCGCCTGCGCCAAGCCACCCCCTTTGCCCTAGCCGGGCTTTTAGAGGTATCCGATGAGCTCTTCCCTGATCCAACTTCTTGTGCTGGCCGGGATCGCCATTTTCCTTGTCCTCAAACTGCGCTCGGTCCTTGGCAGCCGCGAGGGCTTTGAGAAGCCGCCGATCCCGCTGGACGAGGTGCGCCCGCGCGTGAAGCGCGATTTCGAGGTTATCGAAGGCGGGCCGGATCGTGACATCGTCGACCATGTCGCCGACGGAACCGATGCCGCAAAGGCGCTGGCCGCCATGAAGGTAGCCGAGCCTGGCTTCTCGGTGGGTACTTTCCTTGGCGGCGCCCGAAGCGCCTACGAGATGATCCTGATGGCGTTCGAAAAAGGTGAGCTGGACCGCATCCGCCCGTTCCTTTCGGATGATGTTGAGGCCAGCTTTGGCGAAGCAATCGACCAGCGCGAGAAGGACGGCCTGACGGTCGAAGCAACCTTCGTCGGGATGAAGGAACTTGCGTTGCACGACGCCACCTTCAACCGCGAGAGCGGTACGGCCGAGATCTCGGTCCGCTTCGTTGGCGAGCAGACCTATGTGGTCCGCAACAAGGCCGGCGAGATTGTCGAGGGCAGTCCGAAGGAAATCAAGCGACAGCGCGATGTCTGGACCTTCTCGCGCAGGATGGGCGTGGATGATCCGAACTGGCAGTTGGTCGCGACTGGCGACTGATCCCTTGGAATGCGGAAGGCATCCTTCATTCTTGGCCTTGTGGCGGCGTTGATGACGCCGCCCGCCTTGGCGCAGGTGCTTGATTTCGAAGAACTTGACGGCTGGCGAGACGACACCCACGCAGAGGCGCTGTCGGTTTTCCTGCGTACCTGCGACCTGATCGATGCGCCCGATTGGCGCCCGATCTGCGCGCTGGCCGCCGATACGCCGCAGGATGACGCCTCGGCGCGCAGCTTCTTCGAGCTGCTCTTCAAGCCTGTGGTGATCGGTTCTCCGCCTGCACTTTTTACCGGATACTTCGAGCCGGAACTGGCTGGTTCGACCGTGCGGACACCTCGATTTGCCTACCCCATTTATCGGCGACCGCCGGAACTGGCTGACGGTCAAGCCTACCACACCCGCGCCAGCATTGATGGCGGAGCGCTGGCGGGGCGAGGGTTGGAACTGGCATGGCTGGATGATCCTATCGATGTGTATTTCCTGCAGGTGCAGGGGTCGGGCCGCATCCGGATGAGCGATGGATCGGTTATCAGGGTGGGCTATGCTGGCGCAAACGGCCAACCCTACCGATCCATCGGGCAGGAAATGGTGCGGCGCGGTTCGCACCGGATGGACGAAGTGTCGGCACAGGAGATCCGCGCATGGGTTCGCCGCAACCCGGCGGCCGGGCGAGAGCTGATGCACACCAACCCATCCTTCGTGTTTTTTCGCAAGATCGGCGACCTGACGGCTGATCAGGGACCGATCGGGGCCATGGGGCGGTCGATAACAACGATGCGGTCGGTTGCCATAGACCCGGCTTTCACCCCATTGGGCGCCCCGGTCTGGATCGAAAAGGACGGACGCAGCCCGATCCGGCGCCTGATGACGGCACAGGATACTGGCGGCGCAATCAAGGGAGCGCAGCGCGCCGATATATTCTATGGAACCGGGGCAGAGGCGGGTGAGGCCGCGGGCACAGTCAAGGACGCTGGACGAATGGTTCTTCTGCTGCCGATTGACCGCGCCTATGCGCTGTTGCCTGAAGGTTGAACCTCTATGGCCCGCCGCCGCACCCTTCGCCCCGACGAGGAGGAACTCTGGCGCAGTGTTGCACGCACCGCCCGTCCGCTGCATGAACATCCGGTGTTTCACAAATCCGAGCCAACCCCGGCTCCCGAGCCAATGGCTCATGCAAGGCCGCGACTGAGCCCGTTCAGCCTGGGCGAGAAGGTCCGTCGCGCCGAGCGACACGACATTGCCTTCGGTCTGCCGGCGATGCTGACGGGAGCGCCCCTGCAAATGGACGCCAAGACTCACGGCAAGATGACGCGTGGCAAGCTGGTCCCCGAGGCTCGGATCGATCTGCACGGCCTGACGCTTGCCGAGGCGCATCCGGAACTGATCCGCTTCATCCTGAACGCGCAGTCGGCCGGCCTGCGGCTGGTTCTGGTCATCACCGGCAAGGGCAAGCGCCGCGAAGACCTTGGCCCGATCCCGCAACGGATGGGCGCATTGCGCCATCAGGTGCCGCAGTGGCTGCGCCTTCCACCGCTCGGCCAGGCGGTGCTACAAATCACCGAAGCACATCTCAGGCACGGTGGGTCGGGTGCGTATTACGTGTACCTTCGGCGGCGATAACCCGCTGACGCTGCCACCCAAACGGCCTTGGCCCGGTTGCCCCTGACGCGCCAATCTGTTCCATTCAGGACCGACCCGGAAACAGAAAGACTCTAAATGGCCCCCAACGAAAACAATCCGAAATGGCCCCAACCTGCGGCGCAAGGCGCGCAGCGCAGCGTGCTGTCGACCGACCTGGTGATCGAGGGCGACATCACCTCGCTCGGCCCGGTTGATATTCACGGTCGGGTGCGGGGATCGGTTCGTGCGCCGAATATCGTCATCGTGGCAGATGGTGTGGTCGAGGGCTCGGTGACGGCGATCGACCTGACCATTGCAGGCATACTGACCGGTGAGGCCGAGGCCGATTCAGCGAACCTTGCGCCGCAGTCTACAGTAACCGCAGATATCACGCATTCGAAGATCGCCATTGAATCCGGGGCCCGCTTTGAAGGCCGTCTGGTACGCCGCAAGACACCGGCACCACCCGCAGCCCCGGCAGCACCTGCGCTCTAGACCCGCCGCGCGCCTTCCTTCAGGCTGGCCAGCTTTGCCCATGCGATTTGTGGCTCCACGGATCCGTAGCCGGCAAAGGTACCGAAACCGCAGTCCGAGCCGGCAATGACGCGTTCGTTGCCGACAATGTCGGTGAAGTGACGCAGGCGCTGGGCGACCAGATCCGGATGTTCGACAAAGTTGGTGGTGGTGTCCACGGCGCCCGGCACCAGCACCTTGTCGTCCGGAATTTCGGAAGCGCGATCGCGAAAGACCGCCCACTCATGGCCATGTCGGGGATTGGCCGTTTCGAACAACAGATAGCGCGCCGGTACCGACATCAGCAGCGGAAACACCTTGGCCATGTCGATGTCGCAGACATGCGGCCCTTCGTAATTGCCCCAGCAAATGTGCAGCCGGATACGGTCCTGCGGCAGGCCGGAAAGGGCGGCCCGGAGGGCTTCGACATGGGTCGAAGCCACGGAAAGAAATTCGTTGTCACTGAGGTGCTGGAACAGCATGTGCCGACTGACCGCCAGATCCGGGCAATCCAGCTGCAGATCCAGCCCGGCATCCAGAATCGTTTGGTACTCGTCGCGCATGACGCTTGCCAGCGCCGCTAGATACTCCTCGCGTGTTGAATAATGGGCGTTATGCAGAAAGAGACTGATGACCCCCGGCGAGGCGGCGTTCATGAAGCCGCGCGACACGCCATGCGTCGCCATTGCGGCTTTCAGGTTTGCTATATCCCTTTGCAGCTCTCCTTGCCCTTTCGAGGTCACCGGGCCGGTGCACATGGGTTTGGAATAGCGCGGCGAGCCGGTGTCTTGCTGCAGCCGGGACAGATACCCTGGAAACAGTGTCAGGTCGCTGGGCGTCAGCCGAGGTCCGTCACCGGAAAAGCCAGTGTAGCGGTCTTTCACGTAGGTAGCATAACTGATCTTCGAGGTTTCACCGTCCGACACGATGTCGATGCCCGCGTCTTTCTGGCGGCCCACCAATTCAAGGACATGCGCGGCCATGCAGGCATCGAAGGCCGCCGGATCGAATGCCTCGCCCCGTTCACGGGCGAACAGGAAATCGACCACTTGCTGCGATCTGGGCAGGCTGCCGACATGGGTGGCAAGCAGTGTCACGGAGCCCTACTTTCCTTGGGACTCGGCTATCGCGCCGACTGGTGCCAATACGATCTCGGTGGCATTGCGAACCGTCAACACCAGCCCTTGGAACAGCCCGACACGCGCACGGGCATCGGTTCGGAACGCAAGATCAATGCCCAGAATACCACTGAGCAACGACAACAGCGCCGGCGAGGTGCCGGGGTCAAGATGGCCGTCGCCGACGCTGAACGCTGCGGTATCGTAATAGGTGACCTTCAGATCAGCGATCCGGGTCAGGTCCTCAAGGTTGCCAAGCCGTTCCTCTGCGCCAGACAGTGTTGCCGAAAGGCCAAGCATGCGGTCCTTGCGGCTGCCGAAGATCACGAACGGCTCGGGTAGCACGCCGATATCCAAGACCAACGAACGGAACACGTCGACGTCAATGTCGGGGGAAATCAGAACAACCCCCTTAATCCGAGACAGGCTGCGCGCGTTATTCCGCAAAGCCATTTGGCGCAGTGTTTCCATCGTCAGTGCGCTGCCCATCGAATGCGCCACGATCACCACTTCGTTGGCACCTGCCCCGACAGCCTCGTTCAGCAGTTGTTCAAAACCGCCGCGGCCGAACAGAGCGGAATCCCGGTCGTAAACATATCCAAGTGCCGAGCCGCGTGACGGCCAGGCGTAGTGAATCGCAACTCCTGGCACCTTCAGATCGTGGTGCATCTGGGCGACCCGGTAGACGCCTTCGGCCATGGTGTTGTTGAAGCCATGGACGTAGACGACCGCAGTCTTCTGGCCGCGCAGATCCATTGCCTTGCGAAGGGCCTGCCGAAATTCGCCGGGATGAGAAAAGCGGGATTCGTTGAGCGTCAGAAAATCCCTGTTTGGGTCCGGCTTCCGGGTTTTTGGCGGCCAGTTCACCTCGCCAGGTTCCCGGTCGGGCGGGATGCCGATGTCGTAGCGTACGAAGCTGGCAGTATTGGACCTGTCGCGGGTGAAGCCGTTCTCATCCGCAGCTCGCGACGTTCCCACGAAGATCGTTTCAGGTGCCAGGCTGGCGCGGTCCGACGGCGCTGCGGTGAATTCACCCCGTGGCGCACAAGCCATCAGCAGCGCCAGACCGATAATCGCTGCACCAGACCGCACGCCGGACCTCACCTTGCTCAAGCGACAACCTCGCCTCGGCCTGTGACAACGTCAAGCAGCTATCCCCCCGATTCCACACCGGACAGCGGTCCGGCGCAGCTTCAGGCTTTTGGATGAATCGCGCCGCAGGCCAGAAGATGGTCGCGCATCCGGATGGTTTCGGTCAGGACATCGTCGAACAGGGTGTTCATATAGGTCTGGTGGACATATTCGACCGCAAGGTAGCCGTCATATCCGACGTCGCGCAACTGCCCCACCATCGCGGTAAAATCCAGCACACCCTCGCCCCATTTCGCCTGCAATGCCCCCGGTCGTGCCTGGCGCATGTGAACATGCGCGGCATGAGGGGTCAGGATATCGATCTCGGCCTGACGGAACCCCATGCAGACGAAATGCGCGTAATCCAGGGCGAGTTTCAGCCCCGGAACCTGATCGAGCATGGTCAGCGTGGCCTTGGGCGAAGCTAGAAGGCCGCCAACATGGGGCTCTACGGTCAGCTGCACGCCATGTGCAGCGGCCACCCCAACAAGACCGCGCAGGCCCGCAGCAGCCGCATCGAAGGCGCCAGTGCCGCTAACACCGGGCAGCACGAAAACGGTTGGACACCCAGCCGCCTTGGCGAAACGGCAGACCGCATCAAACTCGGCTTCGTTCCGGCTGCGCGCCGCAGCGTCTGACACCGCGTTCTGTACGATGTCGGGCCCGAACAGCCAGTAGAGGTTTGCTGCACGAATTCCACCAAGTGCGGCCACTGCCCCCTTCGGGTCCGAAACGATTCGTGCTCGGTTGAGCGCCGGCCCGTGCAAAAGCCCCACATCCATCGCGGCAAAGCCCAGGGCCCCTGCGACCCCCCACGCTTCTGGCAGGGTGCAGGCGGGAAAAGACCAGGACGTGACACTGAGTTTCATGCGTGGACGCCTTCCATAAGTGGCCTTACCAATTTGGCCAGTTTTGCCAGACCAAAGTCGATTATCAAGGACTTTCGCGGTTTCTGCTGCTGCTCTGCCGCGCCGCGGCGGAAAATTTCATTGCAATCATGAAAGTGGTCAGGCCAATATATCAGTCAACCGGGGCGGAGGAGCCTGTCCGGTTCTAGAAACAAATACGGGAGGACGACGTTTCATGAAGCATCTGACAGTTTCCACCTTGGCCCTGTGCGCTGCCCTGTTCGGCGCCGCGGCCAATGCGCAGGCGGTGACCGCCGACAAGGGGGGCGCGGCAAACATCGTTCTGCTGCCGAAGTTCTTGGGCATCCTGCCATTTGACCAAGCCAACCGTGGTGCCGAAGAAGCGCACGCCGAGTTGGGCAATACCGGCACGCTGCTGTACACCGGTCCGACGCCCGAAAACTCGGTCGCAGGGCAGATCGAGATTCTGACCACGGCCGGAAGCCAGGGGCAGAACGTCGTCATGCTGTCCAACAATGCGGGCGACCAGATCGGCCCCGCCGCAGAAGCCGCGCAAGTCGCGGGGACTAAAGTGGTAACGTGGGACAGCCCGATTCCGTCTGGGCAGGGCGAAACCGTCTTCGTGGCTCAGGTCGACTTCGGGTCGATCGGGGTAGTGATGGCCGACATGGCACATTCGGTCATGGGCGGCGAAGGCGAGTTTGCGGTCCTTTCCGCCACGCCAGACGCAGCGAACCAGAACGCCTGGATCGCTGCGATGAACGAGACGCTGAAAGACCCGAAATACGCCAACATGAAACTGGTCGACACCGTCTACGGCGACGACCAGTCAGAGGTCAGCTACAACCGTGCGCTGGCGCTGGTCGACAGCCACCCGAACCTGAAGCTGATCATGTCGCCGACCACCGTCGGTATACAGGCGTCGGCCAAGGCGATGCAGGACGAAGGCCTGTGCGACAAAGTCAAGGTGTCGGGACTCGGCCTTCCGGCCGAAATGGTCAGCTACACGATGAACGGTTGCGCGCCTGAATTCGCGCTCTGGTCGTTCGTCGACCTTGGCTATCTGACCTACTACACGTCCTACATGCTGGCGACCGGCAAGATCACCGGCGCTGTTGGCGAAACCTTCACCGCCGGCCGCATGGGCGACTACACCATCGAGGAAGATCCCGGCCGCGCCGGTGCCAAGCGCATCCTGATGGGGCCGTTCACCGTCTACAACAAGGACAACGTCGAAGCCGAAGCGAAGTAGAACCGCGCGGTCGACTTTGGCCAGCCCCACCGCTCCCTGGGGCTGGCCTCCCATTACCTGAAGGTTCCGGAATGCCCGCCGTCCTTGAAATGCGCGACATCTCGAAGAGTTTCGGAGGAACGGCAGCCCTCTCAAGCTTTTCCCTCACGCTCGAATCCGGGCGGATTCATGCTCTTGTCGGTGAAAACGGCGCCGGAAAATCGACGTTGATCAAGACGATGACCGGAATCCATCAGCCAGACGCCGGCCAAATCCTGGTTGACGGCCAGCCGACCGTGTTTGCCGGCACCGCTGCTGCCCAACGCGCAGGAATCGCGGCGATTTACCAGGAACCGATGGTCTTTCCTGACCTTTCAGTCGCGGAGAACATCTTCATCAGCCATCAGGATCGGCCAGGACTGATCAACTGGACCGCCCTGAACGATGAAGCCGCGCAGATGATCGCCCGGCTCGGCGTCACGCTTGACCCTCGTAGCGCCGCGGCGGAACTGACGCTGGCAGAACAGCAGACGGTCGAGATCGCCCGCGCCATTTCGTTGAACGTGCGTGTGCTGATCATGGACGAGCCGTCCGCCTCTCTCTCGGACCATGAGGTAAAGCGGCTGTTCGGCATTGCCCGGGCCCTGCGGGACCAAGGGGTCGCGGTTCTGTATATCTCGCACCGGTTGGAGGAGATATTTGCGCTGGCTGATACCGTCACCGTGATGCGCGATGGCAACCACATTTCCACCCGGCCCGTAACCGAAGTGACCCAAGCGTCGATGATCTCGGAAATGGTGGGCCGCGACATGGCGGGGCGCTTCGCGCGCGAACCGTCCAAGGATACCGGCAAAACCCTGCTGCGTGTGACGAACCTTGCCCGTAACGGGGTTTTCCGCGAAGTCTCGTTCCATGTGAACCGGGGTGAGATCGTCTGCTTTTCGGGGCTGGTGGGGGCTCGACGCACGGACATCGGGCTCGCGCTTTTCGGGGTTGCCCCGGCCGACGCCGGGCGGATCGAGCTGGCCGGAGAGCAAGTGACAATAACCAATCCGAAGCAGTCGCAAGCGCTGGGCATCGCCTATGTCTCGGAAGACCGTCGCAAACTTGGCTTGGCGTTGACGGAGGGGATCACCGCCAACATCACCCTGCCGATGCTGGGAAAGTATTCTGGTGTTTTCGGCTGGCTGGACCGGATGCGGGAGCATTCCGACGCGGCGGGCTTTCGCAGGCAACTTAACATCAAGGCCGCGAATCTGATGGTTCCGGTGGGAACGCTGTCGGGCGGGAACCAGCAGAAAGTGATGTTGGCCAAATGGTTGAATACAAAGCCGCAGTTGCTTGTGGTCGACGAGCCGACCCGCGGCATCGACATTGGCGCGAAGGCTGAGGTGCATCAGATCCTGCGAAACCTGGCAGCCGATGGCGTGGCAATCATCATAATCTCGTCTGATCTGCCCGAGGTGTTGTCACTCGCAGACCGCATTCTGGTGATGCGAGAGGGCCGCATCGTGGGAGAGTTCGCCGGAGATACGGCCACTGACGAAGCGGTGATGCGGCTGGCTGTCGCGGCAGAGGTGGCCTGATGCGCATCCAACTTGGGACTTTGCGCATTTTGGTGCTGCTGGGCGTGTTTGTGGCCACGGTGTTGTTCTTCGCAAGCCAGATCGACGGGTATCTGAATGCACGGCTGTTCAACCGGATTTCAGGATCAGTCGCTGTGATCGCGCTGATCGCGGTGGGGCAGGCCTTTGTCGTGCTGACGCGCAACATCGATCTGTCGATCGGGTCGATTGTCGGTTGCACCGCCTATTTCACCGGCGGCATCCTGATGGTGTATCCCAACCTGCCACCACCGCTGGTTCCGGCACTGGCAATGATGATTGGCGCGATCTTTGGGTCACTGAACGGGTTTCTCGTTGCCAGATTTCGGCTGCCGTCAATTATCGTCACCCTTGCGACGCTGGCGATATTCAGATCGGTCCTGGTGCAAAGTTCTGACGGATCCTCGATCACGACGGAACGGTTGCCAACCTGGCTGACCGGCTTTGCCACGCAAAACGCGTTCAGCATTGGCGACTTGCAGATGCGCTGGATCGTTGTGATCTCGGTCGTCGTTGTGTTGGTAGCGCATGTCTTCCTGACGCGGTTTCGCGCGGGGCGACGGTTCTTTGCGATAGGTTCGAACCCGGACGCGGCGGCGTTTGCAGGAATTGACGCCGGTCGGACGATCTTTCTTGCCTTCGTGATATCTGGCGCTCTCGCAGGTCTGGCGGGGTTCATGTTCTTGTCCCGCTTTGGAAACATCACGGTGGTGGCAGGTCTTGGCCTGGAGCTAAAATCGGTCGGAGCGGTCGTGGTCGGCGGCGTGAACATCTTTGGCGGCTCGGGAAACGTTCTGGGCGTCCTGATCGGGGCGGCGCTGATCGACGTGATCGACACCTCGCTTGTCCGGTGGGATGTGGTCAGCGAATTCTGGCGTGAGGCAGTGCTTGGACTTCTGATCCTCAGCGCGGTTACTGCAGACACGCTGCTGATGCGCCGCATCCTGAAACGCAAGACTCGAGGGGATCAGGAATGACGCGCCTGAGATCGACAATGGCAAGCTGGGAGGGGTTTCTGTTTGCGGTTCTGCTCCTGATCTATCTGGTCAACGCACTGAATTCCGCCGTGTTCCTGACCGTCGGAAACCAGATCAACATGTTCCAGTTGTCCGTCGAGAAGATCATAGTCGCGCTGGTGATGACCTTCGTGATCATCAATGGCGAGATCGACCTGTCAGTGGCTTCGGTAATGGGACTTGCGGCCTGTGCGTTCGGATGGCTGGTGCAGGCCGGCGTGCCTGGAGCCGGTGCGGTGGCAATCGCTCTGGCGATAGGATTTCTTTGTGGCGCCTTTAATGCGGCGTTCATCGTCGGTTTCGGAATACCGTCACTGGTCGTCACGCTGGCGACGATGATCGCGTTTCGCGGTCTTGCCCGCGTTCTGGTAGAAGACCGCGGGATCAGCGACTTTCCGGCGTGGTTCGACCGTCTTGGACAGACCGGGTTCATCGGCCCCGCTCCCTTCGCCATGGTCATTTTTGCTCTGCTGGCGTTGCTGGCCTTTCTGATCCTGCAGCGCACGGCATTTGGCCGAAAGGTCTATTTCATCGGTGCGAACCGCGCCGTTGCCGAATATTCCGGCCTGGATGTTAAGGCAGTGAAAGCAAAGATCTTCATCGCCTCGGGGATGGTCTCGGCGCTTGCCGGACTATTGTTTGCGGCCCGGGTCGGGGCGGTGCGGGGCGACGTCGCAAGCGGGTTCGAACTTGACGTGATCACCATGGTACTTCTTGGCGGGGTAAGCATCTTCGGCGGCGCCGGGACGATGTCGGGGACCATTCTGGCGATCTTGATCGTGCTGGCGCTGCGCAACGGCATGGCGCTGCAGAATATCACCGGCCACATCCAGACGGGCGTACTGGGTGTGCTGCTCATCCTGTCTGTCATGGTTCCCATCATCCGTGAAACCGGTAGTCGATTGTTGGCGAGGGCGCGATGAAACAGCCGAAACTTCGCTTGGTGGCGACACTCGCTGATCCGATAAACAAGAAGTCGGTATCAGAGATGGTGGTCCAAAGACTGCTGGACCTTGTGAAGACCGGTCAGATCTCGGCTGGTGACAAGCTGCCGTCGGAGCGTGATCTGGCCGAACAGCTTGATGTTAGCCGCCCCACTGTACGCGAGGCGCTGCGCGCACTTTCGATCCTTGGGGTGCTGGAAATTCGGCACGGCGGTGGGGTTTTTGTCACCGCGCTGAATGCCGAAGAATTGCTTTCCCCGCTGGATTTCTTCGTGTCGCTGAATGCGCAGAACATGGCTGAACTGTTCGACGCGCGCATCTATTTCGAACCCATGCTTGCCGGTCTGGCCGCCGAGCGGCTGACCGATACCGCATTGGACAGGCTGGCCACCCTGGTGGCCGCACAGTTGAGCGATCCGGAAGATGCCGATGTGTTCCATGACACCGACGTCGAGTTTCACAAGACGATCCTAGAGGCATCAGGCAACGATTTCCTGTCGCGCTTCGGAAAGCTCCTGCAGGTGCTTGGTGATCAGGGGCGGCAGGCCTTTCAAAAGCGGAAGTCCATTCGCCAGCAGTCGATCGAGGACCATCAGGTGATTCTATCGGCGCTGCAGGCGCGTGATCCGGTCGGATCGCAGCGGGCCATGCGCCAGCACATGATCAACGTCCGCAATGCGCTACGGGAGGTGACGGGTGCGTAAGGCAAGAATAGCCGTTTTGGGCGCGGGTTGGTGGGGCGCGCATGTCTACATTCCTTCGCTTCTGGCGGATGCGACGGTGGATCTGGTCGCAGTCAATCGTCGCGACCCGACGGCGCTGAGGGAAATTACCGACAAGTTCAAGATCGCGAAGGGCTATTCCGATTACCGCGAACTGCTGGCCGTGGAAAAGCCGGATGGGGTCGTGATCGTGTCGCCGCATACGGTGCATCACGAGCAGGCCATGGCTGCCCTGGACGCCGGCGCCCATGTGTTGATCGACAAGCCGATGGCGACAAGCGCGGTGCAGGCCAGAGAAATCGTCTCTAATGCTGCCAGAAACGGAATTCAGATTGTCATTCCCTATGGCTGGAACTTCAAGGAATTTACCCGGACCGCTGCCGATCTGATGCGAGCCGGCGCGATTGGCACGGTGCGGCATGTGGTTTGTCAGATGGCTTCGCCTACCGAAGATCTTTTCGGCGGTCAGGGTCTGATCGAAACGCGCGATCACATGTTCCAGCCCCGCAAGGACACCTGGGCCGACCCTGCTAACGCTGGCGGGTATGGTTGGGGGCAGTTGAGCCATGCGCTGGGCCTGATGTACGCTCTGGTCGACGAAGCGCCGGGCGAGGTCTACGCCATTGCCGGGAAATCTCCCGCGGGGGTCGACTGGTACGACGCGGCGACGCTGCGGTTCGCTTCTGGTGCGACGGCCGTGGTGTCGGGGTCATCGACGGTTCCAAAGCATTGCGGCTATCAGGTGGATATCCGCATCTTCGGCAGCGAAGGAATGCTGCTGGTGGACGTCGAGCGGGAACGGATGGAACTGCGGCGCAAGGATGGGCAGGACACGGTGCTTGAAATTCCGAAAGGAGAGGGTGCCTATGCCTGCGTCGAACCCACCCAGCGCCTTGCGCAAATCTGTCTTGGCACGGCCACCCGCAACGAAGCGCCGGGATTGATCGGCCAACGGGCCGTTGAAACCCTGGATGCGATGTATCGATCGATCGCCTCGGGCAAGCCGGAGGCTGTCTGATGAGATGGCCGACAACTCGTGCAGACATCATAAAGCCGGGGTTTTCCACCCCGCTTGATGCACCAATGGTGCCGCCGTTCCCCTTTACATTTCGCAACGCCGAAATCCTGACACTGACCTATCGGACCCACCCGGATGCTATCCGCGCGCTGTTACCCGAGCCCCTCGTGTCGACCGGGGACACGGTGATGATCCATGTTTACAGGATGAACGACACCGACTGGCTGGGGCCCTATCACGAGGTCAATGTGATGGTTGGAGCAGAATTGCAGGGCAAAGCCACCGGGGCGTATTCGCCTTGGCTGTTTCTGTCTTCGGATATCGGAGTTGCCCATGGCCGCGAACTTCATGGCCAACCCAAGAAGCTTGGCAACCCAAATCTGGACTTTCGCGGCGATCTGATTGTCGGGACACTGGAGCGTAACGGGATTGACGTGTTGACGGGAACCCTGCCCTACAAGCAGACTCAAGCCGACATTGCCGAGCTTTCTGCGATCTTTCCCTTTGCGACGAACCTCAACCTCAAGGCGATCGACCACATCGACGGGACTCCCGCCATCCGACAACTGACCTCGCGCAGGTTGGCTGATGTGCAGGTGGCGGAGTGCTGGCGTGGTCCGGCAACCGTAGAGCTTCGGCCAAATGCCCAGGCGCCGCTGCACCGTTTGCCAGTCATCGAGATGCTGGATGGGTTCTACTGGAAAGCGTCATTCACCCTCGTGCCCGGAGTGATCCTGCACGACTACCTAACGGAGGTTTAGGATGGCATCCTACGCATGGGTTCTTGGTGTCCGCCCCGGCTGCGAAGCAGAATACCAGCAGCGCCACGACAACCTTTGGCCCGAGATGGACGCAACCCTGCGCCGGTCAGGCATCAGGAATTATCACATCTTCCGGCATGGATTGACGCTGTTCGGCTACTTCGAGACGGACGATCTGCAATCCACAATCAGTTACCTGAAGACCGATCCCATCAACGCCAAATGGTCGGAATCGATGGCAGCGATCATGCAGATCGACATCGACAGCCGAACCGGCTTTCCCTTTCTTCTTCCCAAGCAATGGAGCCTCGATCCATGATCTCCCTAGCCCTCTCCGGCAAGACCGCTCTTGTCACCGGTGGCAATCGTGGCATCGGTCTGGCCACCGTGAAAGCACTGGCCCAGGCAGGAGCGAGCGTTCATTTCACCGCGCGCTCTGCCGCCAACATCGCCTCCGCCCAGCGCGAGCTTGGATCCGTCGAGGCCATTGGTCACCTTGCCAACATGACCGATCGTGACGCGATGACGACGCTTCTTGAGCATGGCTTCGACATTCTGGTGAACAACGCGGGCCTCATCGGCCCGATCGGGCGGGTGTTGGACGTCTCGCCAGAAGACTGGGCGGAAAACATCGAGACCAACCTGATTGCCGCATTTCATACGACCCAGACTGCGATGCGACACATGGTGGCAAAGGGTGGCGGAACTGTCGTCAATCTTTCGTCCGGCGCGGCTCACCGCCCAATGGAAGGTTGGAGCGCCTACTGCTGCGGAAAGGCTGGCTTGGCGATGCTGACGCGCGCTGTTCACGAGGAATATGCAGCGAGCGGGATCCGGATCTTCGGCTTTGCGCCGGGGGTGGTCGATACCGATATGCAGGGCAGTATTCGCGCCTCTGGGCTAAACCCGGTGTCCAAGATTCCCAGGGAAAATCTTGCCCCCGCAGATGAACCGGCACAGGCGATCGTCTGGCTTTGTACGCCGGACGCCGATGCGCTTGCCGGGCAGGAGGTCGATGTGCGTAACCCTGATTTGCGCAAATCCGTCGGCCTGAGGGCGCTTGAATGAGCGGGCGCGTTGTCGTTACGGACGCCACTTTTCCCGACTTAGCAAAGGAAGAAGCTGCCGCGAAAGCTGCCGGTGCCAGCTTTGAACGCCATGCCTGCAAAACCGCCGACGAGGTCGTCGACGCGGTTCGGGGTGCGACTGTCGCCGTTGTGCAATTCGCACCCCTGACCGGCGCAGCGATCGCGGGTCTGGCACCCAGCGCAACAGCGATCCGCTATGGTGTTGGATACAACAACTTCGACATCCCGGCGCTGAACAACCACGGGGTCAAGGCTGCCTATGTGCCCGACTACTGCACGGCAGAAGTCGCTGACCACACTGCGGCATCGATCCTGACCCTGTTGCGCAAGCTTCCTGCGCTGGATGCGTCGGTCCGGCGCGGTGATTGGTCCGCTGTCGGCGTGGCCAAGCCGCTGCGGAGCTTTGCAGACACAACGGTCGGATTTCTCGGCTTTGGCCGCATCGCGCAGGAAGTGGCCGCCCGACTTGCTCCCTTCGGATTCCACTTTGTTGCGCATGATCCCTACTTCACCGGGAGGTTCCCCAGTCTAACCCTGACCGACCTGCCGGGCCTTCTGGCGCAGTCTGACGCCCTGACCCTGCATGCCCCGGCAACTGCCGAAACGACCGGAATCATCAACGCGGAAAACCTTGCGCTGATGAAGCCGTCGGCGGTGCTGGTGAATACTGCCCGTGGCGATCTGATTGACGAGACTGCTTTGGCGGCAGCCCTGTCCAGCGGCACTATTGCCGGCGCCGCACTTGACGTGTTTCTGACTGAACCACTGCCGACAGACAGCGCGCTGCGCCAAGCGCCGAACCTTCTGCTTGGCCCCCATGCCGCATGGTATTCCGATGTTGCTGTGGAACAGCTACAAAGCCTGGTGGCAGACGAAATTACCCGCGCGTTGACGGGTTTGGGTGTGCGCAAACCGATCCCCGGCTCTACGGCCTGATCAAAAGGAAAACAGATGAAGCTTCTCCGCTATGGCCCGATCGGGCAAGAAAAGCCCGGCCTTCTGGATGCAGACGGAACGATCCGCGACCTTTCTGCCGCGATCCCCGATCTTGCAGGCGATGTACTGACTGACCTCGACCGCCTGAAGTCCATCGACCCGGCTACGCTTCCCGCCGTCACCGGCAACCCGCGCCTCGGGCCTTGTGTCGCCGGCACCGGGAAGTTCATCTGCATCGGCCTGAACTACGCTGACCATGCCGCCGAATCCGGGATGCAGGTTCCGCCAGAGCCCGTGTTCTTCATGAAGGCCACCTCGGCCATCTGCGGCCCGAACGATCCGATCCTGATCCCGCGCGGTTCGGTCAAGACCGATTGGGAGGTCGAGCTTGGAATCGTCATCGGCAAGCCCGCCAAGTACATCACCGAAGGCGAGGCGCTGGATCATGTTGCCGGCTACTGTTTGATCAACGATGTTTCGGAACGGGCCTTCCAGATCGAACGCGCTGGCCAGTGGACGAAGGGTAAGTCATGCGACAACTTCGGGCAAACCGGTCCTTGGCTGGTGACCCCCGACGAAGTGCCTGATCCGCAAAATCTGCCGATGTGGCTTACGGTGAATGGTCAGACCATGCAGGATGGCTCGACCAAGACCATGGTTTACGGCGCGGCGCATATAGTCTCATACCTGTCGCAGTTCTTTACCCTTCACCCGGGCGACATCATCTCTACAGGGACTCCGCCCGGCGTTGGCATGGGCAAGAAGCCTCCGCACTACCTGAAGGCGGGCGATGTGGTCGAACTGGGCATCGAGGGCTTGGGCACACAAAAGCAAACCTGCGTGCAGGACTGAACATGACCATCCGCAGCGTCGAAGCCATTCCGGTCGCCTACCCTGAACCGAATGATCATTCGCGACTGCGGTCGGTGTGCCTGGTGAAGATCACGACCGAGGACGGGGTGGTGGGTTGGGGCGAATGCTGCACCTACTTCCCCGAAGCCTCAAAAGCGGCGAAGGCCTTGGTCGAAGGTATGGCGGACCTCGTTGTCGGTCGCGATGAGCTGCACATCCATGCCATCTGGTTGACGCTGAAAGAGCATAGCTGGTGGTATGGCAACGGTGCTGGCATCGCTTCGCTTGCCATCTCTGGCATCGATATTGCCCTGTGGGATCTCAAGGGGAAGGTTCTCGGTCGCTCGCTACTGGACCTGCTGGGCGGACCGGCCAACGCCCGGATGGCTGCGGTCGCGTCGATCCACGGAACGAAGGCGTCAATCCCCGAGATGGCCCAGGACATTCGCGGCTACCTTGCCGGCGGTATGCAAGGCGTGAAGATTGGCTTCGGCAAGCGGGGCGATGCGCATCTGGGGTTTGACCACAACCGCGACGTGGAATTCGTGCGCGCCGTACGCGAGGCCATCGGCGACAAACGGTTGATGATCGACCTTGGCATAAAGAACTTCTGGGACACGCCCACAGCCATACAGCGCGCCCGCGCGTTCGAGGCCTACAACGTCCACTGGCTGGAGGAACCCTTGGGCGACCACGACCCTGAAGGGTACAAGGCCCTGAGGGCCGCCACATCGCTGAAGATCGCATATGGCGAAAAGGAATGGAATCATCGGGGCGTGGAGCGGATCGTCAACACCGGTACCGTCGATGTCATCGGACTTGACCCTGGGCGGATCGAGGGAATTACCGGCTTCCTGAAGGCTGCTGAAATCTGCCATGCGCATCGGCGGCAGGCCAATGCGCACAACTTCTCCACTGCTATCGTTTCGGCGGCAAGCCAGGCGCTGAGCTTCGCTTGTCCGGCATGCAAAGAACTGGAACTGCAGCCGGTCTACGGCCCGGCTCAGGCGGACTTGGTGGACCGGCCGGTCTGGCACACGGATGGCTGGATTGATCTTCCCGAAGGGCCGGGGCTGGGCATCCAGATCAACGAGGATCTCGTGCGATCGGCCAGGTTGGACAGATGACGCATCTGGACTGGGGACTTGCAGGAACCACTGCAATCGTCACGGGAGCGACGGGCGCAATCGGGCGCGCTGTTGCCGAAGGCTTTGCCGAAGCTGGCGCGCGCGTTGCGTTGGTTGACCTCGACCAATCCGCCTGCGACCGCGGCGCCCAGGCGTTGGGGGCAGAGCACAGAGGCTACGCCGCCGATCTGCGCCAGATCGCGCGGCTGCCGGCCCTGATCGAGACGATCGAGAACGACCTTGGACGAGCAACGACTCTCGTGAACGTTGCGGGGATCATTCTTCGTACACCGGATCTTTTCGCGGTCACCGAAGCGGATTGGGACGCACAGAACAACGTCAACCTGAAGGCACTGTTCTTTCTGACACAGGCGTTTGCCCGTCGTCTGGCCGATGCCAATTGTTCGGGCAGCGTGATCAACTATTCGTCGCAAGGGGCGCTGTCGGGTGGCTTTGGCGGTTCGGTAGTCTACAACGCCACAAAAGGCGCAATCGCCACGATGACGCGGGGTATGGCCCGAAGTTGGGCGCCTTTGGGTATTCGCGTCAACGCGGTAGCCCCCGGCCTAGTGGACACGCCCATGCTGAAGACTCCAGGACAGACCGAGGCGGAACGTCAGGCTATGGTCCAGTCCATCCCGATGAAGCGCCTCGGGCTGCCTGAAGATCATGTCGGAGCGACCGTGTTCCTTGCGTCAGACATGGCTCGCTACATGACCGGCGCAATGATCAACGTGTCGGGTGGCTTCCTGATGTACTGAATCACGAAACGATGACGTTTCCTGAAAGTACTGCCGGTGACGCGGCATTCAAGGCTGCATCTACGGAAACGAGCACGGATATACGGCCAACCCTCTACGTGAACTCGTCTGCCAACAGCCGCGAGCGTTGCTTCTTCGTTGCCCGACTGTGGAACCTTGTGGCCGTCGCAGGGTTAAATCCGTTCCCCGCCAATGCACAGGAAGAAATCTGATGAGACCCATGACACGCACCGCGATAATTGCCGGCGCCGCCTTTGCATCACTCGCCGCGCTGGCCATGATCGCCCGCCGGCGCGAGCAGGATCAGGTCGCGTTCCGCTACGTTCGCCCTGCCGGACCGGATGCCATGCGCGATGAGCCCGAAGACTGGGACATCGTCGACGAACAGAGCGACGGGTCGTTCCCTGCGAGCGATCCGCCCGGCAACTACTGAGGCGGAAAGGCTTCTGCACCCCAAAGTTGCCTCACACGCTCGTCGCGCCCGCAAGCCTTGCGGTAGAATTTGTAGGCATTGGCCTGTTTTTTCGGACCTGCGCGGGTAAGCACGATGTTGCTGCCTTTGTAATAGTCCTGATGGTAATCCTCGGCGATCCAAAATCTGCCGGCTGCCTTGATCGGCGTCACGATCTTTTGGCCAAGCGTGGCCGCAGCATCCGCTGCTGCCTTAATCGCTGATGCCTTTTGGGCATTATCAGAGACGAAAATGGCGGTCCGATAGGCTGAGCCGCGGTCGCAGAACTGACCGCCTGAATCCAACACGTCGACGGAGCGCAGGAATTTCTCGATCAGCGCGTCGTATGAGATGACCGAATTGTCGAAGGTGATTTCGACGGCCTCGTAATGGCCATCGTGATTTTCGTAAGTCGGATTCTGCAAAGAGCCGCCAGTGTAGCCAGAAACGACCTGCTTCACCCCCGGCAAAGATTCGAAATCCGATTCGACGCACCAGAAGCAACCGCCCGCGACGATTGCCCGTTCAGTCTTTGCTGCCGCCACACCAGCCGACGCCAGCACCAGCGCGATCGCCAATTTCCACATGATCCGAACCTCCTCGGTTGGCGCAGACATTGAGGCCGGGCGCGCTCCGGGTCCACTCACCGGGACGTGAGGTCACCAAAGGGTGAACCTGGCCCTTCACCTTGCAACAAAGGCGGCCTAGCCTGCATGAAACGGGGGTGCAAATGGCCGAGAATGTTTCAACTCATCAAGCCGAGGATGATGCCAGGAACGAGATGATCAAGATCTGGGTGAACGGCAGGGTCGTCCCGAAAGCAGAAGCCATGGTGTCGGTATACGATTCCGGCTTCATGCTGGGTGACGGCGTATGGGAGGGTGTCCGCCTTTACAACGGAACCTGGGCCTTTCTGGACGAACACATAGACCGGCTTTTTGAAGCGGCCAAAGCCATTGACCTTGATATCGCTCGCAGCAAGAGCGAGGTCATTGCGGCGGTCCTGGAAACGCAGGCCGCCAATGGCATGACAAATGATGCTCATGCCCGGCTGATGGTCACACGCGGGGTGAAGACGAGGCCATTCCAGCATCCCAAACTGTCGCAACGCGGCCCTACCATGGTGATCATCATGGAACACAGCCGACAGAAACTGCCGCGGCCCATCCGGCTGGCGACGGTTCCGCACTTGCGGGGCCTGCCGATGACTCAGGACCCGAAACTGAACAGCCACAGCAAACTGAATTGCATACTAGCCTGCATTGCAGCCGAAAAGGCCGGAGCCGACGAGGCGCTGATGCTGGACGTCCATGGCTTCGTGAACACCACCAATGCTTGCAACTTCTTCATCGTCAGGAAGGGCGCGGTTTGGACGTCGACGGGCGATTACTGCATGAACGGGATCACCCGTCAGAAAGTCATCGACCTGTGCCGCGCAAATGCCATTCCAGTGCATGAACGCAACTTTTCGCTGGTGGACACCTACTCTGCCGATGAGGCGTTCCTGACCGGAACATTCGGGGCCCAAACCCCGGTGGGTACCATCGACGGACGGCAAATCGGAAGCGGCCAGATCGGCCCGATGACCGAACGGTTGCGCGGGCTTTACAAGACGCTGGTCGGGGCGTGAAGATGACGATCCGAAGTGGGAGGAAAAGCTGAATATGCATTTGATGGAGCGCTCAACGCGACTGCTGAGCCAAACTTTCCTGCGTGCGGAGGATTGCGACGTCAATGACTTGGCGGCGATCTGCAGCAACGTGTCGTCCCTTGACGACTATCCTCACGCGGCTCAGCTTTCGAAGGGCGTTCTGATTTACGATTGTCCGGCGCTGGCACCCCGGCTTGATGACAATGCATTCTGCCAAAGCCTTTGTGCCGAGTGGGGCGAGGCTTTTGCGAACGGCCCCGGAGTCATCGTTCTGAAGGGTGCCGAACCGGATGTTGCCGTCATCGACCGGGCCTCCGACATGTTCCGAACCCTGATCGATCGACAAAACCGCGCGGGCACTGGAGGCGGAGACCATTTTGCCAAGCCGGGAGCGAACGACCGGATCTGGAACAGCCTTGAAAAGCATTGCCTCGCTGATCCCGAAAACTTTGCCCGTTATTATTCGAACCCGTTTCTGGCCCTGGTAAGCCAAGCCTGGCTTGGGCCGTTTTATCAAATGACCGCGCAGTTGAACGTGGTGAACCCCGGCGGTGCAGCGCAGTCGCCACACAGGGACTACCATCTGGGCTTCCAATCGGCGCCTGACGTCGCACGCTATCCGCTCCATGTTCAGAAGATGTCACCAATGTTGACCTTGCAGGGCGCGATCGCACATGTGGACGCACCCGTCGAGGCCGGCCCGACCCTGATCCTGCCGCACAGCCAGAAGTATGCCGCCGGCTACCTCGCCACGACGCGCGCGGATTTCCGCGCCTATTTCGACGCCAATGCCGTGCAACTGCCTCTGGCCAAGGGCGACATGCTGTTTTTCTCGCCTGCCCTGTTCCACGCCGCAGGGTCGAACAAGTCGCGCGATATCAAGCGGATGGTCAATCTGTTTCAGGTTTCGTCGGCCTATGGCAGGGCGATGGAATCGATCGACCGGACGGCAATGGTCAAGGCGCTGTATCCTGCCCTGAGGGCTGCGAAACGGAACGGCAGCCTCGGTTCCGGGCAGATCGCGAATGCCATCGCCGCAAGCGCCGAGGGCTATGCCTTTCCGACCAACCTTGACCGCGACCCACCGATTGGTGGGATGGCACCGAAATCGCAGGCCGCGCTTGTTCACGAGGCTCTGGTCGGGGATTGGGAAGAGGACCGGTTGATCGCGGCCCTCGATGCTCAGGCGGTGAAGCGATTGCCATGAAGATTGCGATGTGGTCCGGGCCACGTAACCTTTCCACAGCCATGATGTATGCCTTTGCAGCGCGTGGTGATTGTGCGGTCAGCGACGAACCATTCTATGCAGCCTATCTGGCTGCGACCGGGATCGACCACCCGATGCGCAGCGAAGTTATTGCGTCGCAGTCTACCGATCCCGCTTTGGTTGCTGCCTTTTGCACTGGACCCAATCCGGATGCCAAGTCGCACTGGTACCAGAAGCACATGACGCTCCATATGATTCCGCGTTTCGGCAGGAACTTCCTGCGCGACCTCACAAATGTCTTTCTGATTCGTCACCCTGCCCGGGTCATCGCCAGCTATGCCCGAAAACGTGAGGCGCCGACGCTGACAGACATCGGTTTCGTGCAACAAGCCGAGCTTTTCGACGAGGTGGCTGACAACATCGGCCACGCGCCGCTTGTGGTAGCTGCGGAAGATGTCAGGGCCGACCCTGCGGGAACGCTGGACAGGCTATGTAAGGCGCTGGGCATCGCCTTCGTTCCGGCAATGATCAATTGGCCAAAGGGTCCGAAACCCTATGACGGAGTTTGGGCACCGCATTGGTACAACTCAGTCCATGCCTCGACCAAATTTGAGGAAGCAGAAGGTCCGCTGCCTGATCTCGCGGGCGAAGGCGAGAGACTTGTTGAACAGGCAATGCCGGCCTACCGGCATTTGCTTGAACACAAGATCTGATCAGTGCCCCTTGACCCGCGCATTGCGGGTCGCGATCAACTTCAGGCGCAGTGCGTTCAGCTTGATGAAGCCCGCAGCATCCTTCTGGTCATAGGCACCGGCATCTTCTTCGAAGGTGACGTGCTTTTCCGAATACAGGCTGTGGTCGGACCAGCGCGCAACAGTGCGCGCCGAGCCCTTGTAAAGCTTGATCCGCACGGTTCCGGTCACATGCTCCTGGCTCTTGTCGATCAGCGCCTGCAACATTTCGCGCTCGGGGCTGAACCAGAATCCATTGTAGATCAGTTCGGCATAGCGCGGCATTATGCTGTCTTTCAGATGCCCGGCACCTGAATCGAGAGTGATCTGCTCGATCCCCCGGTGCGCCTCGAGCAGAATCGTTCCGCCAGGGGTTTCATAAAGCCCGCGCGACTTCATGCCAACGAAGCGGTTTTCGACGAGATCAAGCAAGCCGACGCCGTGCTTTCCGCCAAGTTCGTTCAGCCGCGTCAGAATGGTAGCCGGGCTCAGCGTCTCGCCGTTGATCGAAGAGGCGTCACCACGCTCAAACCCGATTTCGACGTATTCCGGCGTGTCGGGGGCTTTCTCGACCGGCGTAACGCGCTGGTAAACGAACTCCGGCGCCTCTTCGGCAGGGTTTTCCAGCACTTTGCCTTCGGATGAAGTGTGCAAGAGATTTGCATCCACCGAGAACGGTGCCTCGCCGCGTTTGTCCTTGGCAATCGGGATCTGGTTCGTTTCGGCAAACTCCAGAAGCTTTGTCCGGCTTGTCAGATCCCATTCGCGCCAAGGCGCAATAACCCGGATCGAGGGGTTGAGCGCATAGGCCGACAGCTCGAACCGGACCTGATCGTTACCTTTGCCGGTAGCGCCGTGGGCCACGGCGTCGGCGCCTGTTTCGGCCGCAATCCGCACCAGATGCTGCGAAATCAGCGGCCGGGCGATCGAGGTGCCGAGCAGATAGAGCCCTTCGTAAAGTGCGTTTGCGCGGAACATCGGAAACACGAAATCGCGGACGAATTCTTCGCGGACGTCAACGATATGAATGTTCTCTGGCTTTATCCCCAACAGAATAGCCTTCTGCCGCGCAGGCTCAAGCTCTTCTCCTTGCCCGAGGTCGGCGGTAAAGGTCACAACCTCGCAACCATATTCTGTCTGCAGCCATTTCAGGATAATCGACGTATCCAGACCACCGGAGTAAGCGAGCACGACTTTCTTGGGTGCGGACATTTGAGCCTCTTGAAGTGTGGATTTGGCCGCGTGTATTGCGTTTTTCACTCACCGGCAAGGGCGCGGAAGCTGACATGGCGGCGCAAGTCTCAAAGCTCGTAGCCGTTGGAACTGCCGTAAAAACCAGACAGATAATCGACCTGCTTGCACCGCTAGGGTTCGATGGTCAGAAAGGGCAGTGGGCGCGCGCGACCGAACGCGTTCCGGTTCAGATTGAGAGGCAGCCTTGACGTTCTTTCCAGATGCCGCGCGTGCGGCCACGCTTGCCTTGCGAGATCTTTTTCCGCCCACACCGCTGCAGCGTAACGACCACCTGTCGCAACGCTATGGCGCCGAGATCTGGCTGAAACGCGAGGATCTGACGCCAGTGCGGAGCTACAAGCTGCGCGGGGCTTTCAATGCGATGCGCAAGATCAGGGCCACCAACGCCAGCCAGCTGGAATTTGTCTGCGCAAGTGCAGGTAACCATGCTCAAGGAGTTGCCTTTGCTTGCCGCCATTTCGGCGTGCACGGAACGATCTTCATGCCGGTGACGACCCCGCAGCAAAAGATCGACAAGACCCTGGCTTTCGGTGGCCACAATGTACGGATCGAGCTCACAGGCGACTACTTTGACCAGACACTCGCCGCGGCACAGGCTTTCTGTCGCGATGCCAGCGCCCATTTCCTTTCGCCGTTTGACGACCCTGACGTGATTGAGGGTCAGGCCAGCGTAGGCGTTGAGATTCTGGACCAACTGAGCTCGCCACCTGATGTGGTGATCCTTCCAGTGGGTGGTGGCGGGCTTTCCGCCGGCGTCACTTCCTATCTGCGCCAAGTAGCGCCGGGCGTTGACTTCCGATTTGTCGAGCCATTGGGTGGTGCCAGCCTGATGGCTGCGCTGCGCGAAGGCGGGCCGGTCAAGTTGCCAAGGGTCAACAGCTTTGTAGATGGCGCTGCAGTGGCTCGACTGGGGGACCTGACGTATCAGCGTCTGTCATGGGCTGATCGAGAGCAGGTTTTGCTTGCTCCCGAGGACCGCATCTGTGTCACGATGCTTGAAATGTTGAACGTCGAAGGCATCGTGCTGGAGCCTGCCGGGGCCCTGTCTGTCGATGTCCTGCCAGAGCTGTCTGGTGAAATCCGGGGCAAGACGGTCGTTTGTGTGACGTCCGGTGGGAACTTCGATTTCGAGCGCCTGCCCGAGGTTAAGGAACGCGCGCAGCGCTATTCGGGCCTGAAGAAGTATTTCATCCTGCGGATGCCACAGCGACCGGGCGCGCTGAGGGAATTCCTGTCGATGCTTGGGCCGGAGGATGATATCGCGCGCTTCGAGTATCTGAAGAAATCCGCGCGAAACTTCGGTTCGGTCCTGATCGGGATTGAGACGAAGAACGCCGAAAATTTCCGAAAGTTCATGGAGCGGATGGACGCGGCAGACCTTGCCTACCGCGATATCACGACCGACGATGCGTTGGCAGAGTTCCTGATTTAGGCGGCGGATTCCCGTGAAAGCCCTGCCATGAATGCGGTCCGGGACGCCGCATAGACTGCTGAAAGCTGCACCGGATCGAACGTTGCGGTCTGGCCGGAGCTGACAGCCTTCTCGCCCTCCTGGCAAAGTCTGGCCAGATCGGCCAGACCGAGATTGAGTGCGCTGCCTTTGAGAAAGTGAAGGAGTGATCCGATCTGGTCCGGTGCCGGGCCGGTCGACAGCAGATCGATCGTCTGGTCGGCCTCCTCCAGAAACATGCCCGCCACGTCGAGGAAATCATCCGCACCAAGTTCTTCGCGAAGGTCCTCCACCCTTTTCCAATCAATCATCGCACGCTCCACTCGCCCAAGACTCCGCCAAGACTATGCGCAAACCTAGCTAACAAGGGGTAACCGTCGCCGCGTCATGAATATTCAATCTTAACATTCATCTTCTCTTAAACGGCCTGCTCGACCTTAATCGCAGCATGAAGGAGCGCGCCTTGCTGAGAACACGGTCAGAAGACGCCATAGGTTCTGGTGAGGGCGCGACTGCGTTTCCGCTCAGGGTGCTTGTGGTGGATGACAGCCGCGCGCAGCGGCATGTGCTGGCCATGCAGCTCCGGCGATGGGGCTATGTGGTGATCGAGGCCGACTCGGGCTCCGCAGCGCTGGACCTTTGCCGTGATGACCAGATCGACATCGTGATCAGCGACTGGATGATGCCTGGGATCTCTGGGCTGGAGTTCTGCAAAGCTTTCAGAGGATTGCAGCGAGAATCCTATGGCTACTTCGTCTTGCTGACCTCCAAATCGGAAAAGACCGAAATTGCCGACGGGCTCGAGGCTGGAGCCGACGATTTTCTCACCAAGCCGGTCAGCAGCAGTGAACTCCGGGCCCGTTTGCGTGCAGGCGAGCGGATGCTGGCTGTGCAGGCGGAGTTGCTGGCAAAAAATCGTATCATCGAAAGCACGCTCGAGGAATTGCAGAAGATCTACGATTCGCTCGACCGCGATCTGATCGAGGCGCGCAAACTTCAGCAAACTCTGATTCGCGACCGGCTGCAGGATTTCGGGCGGGCAAAAGCCGCGCTGCTGTTGCGCAATTCGGGGCGTGTCGGGGGCGATCTGGTCGGAGCCTTTCGCATCGACCGTGACCGTATCGCTATTTATGCGATTGACGTGTCCGGCCACGGCGTCGCCTCTGCGATGATGACAGCCCGTCTAGCTGGCTTTCTGACCGGGTCTACGCCTGACCAGAACCTTGCGTTCCGAAAGCTGGCGGATGGCGGGCACGACGCCTTGCCCCCCGCGCTGGTCATGGACCGCTTCAATCGGCTGATGCTGGAAGAGATTCAGGTCGAGCAATATTTCACTATGGCTTACGCCGAAGTGGACCTGCGGGATGGTACAGCGCAAGTTGTTCAGGCGGGCCATCCGCACCCGGCGGTTTTGCGCCGGTCGGGAAAGGTTGAACAGGTCGGCAAGGGCGGCCTGCCGATCGGGCTCATTCCATTTGCGGAATTCGAAAGCGAGACCATTCGCCTCGACCCCGGGGATCGGCTTGTGCTGATTTCCGACGGTGTGACGGAGTGTCCGGGCAAGGATGGTGTCGACTTCGGTGACGCCGGGCTGGCGCGAAGCCTGAACCGGTCAGCAAGTCTTGAAGGACCCGAAATCTTGCAGGCCTTGGTCTGGGATCTGGTCGATCACTTCGGCGGGGACTCTCTGCCGGACGATGTTTCCGGTGTCTTGTTGCACTACTCAGGCAAATAGTCCGGCGAGCATCGCCCGATCTCCATCGTTGCCGAGGAGGGTAATTGCATCGGTGACCGATATCCAGACGGCGGTGTGCCCTGGCTCGCTGGGTGGACCAAGCCGCAGGACCGGCTTCGCCAGATAGACCGTGCAGATCTTCTCGGCCCACATGTCGTATTCGGGCATATGGGTGAATCGTCGAAAGGCCCCGATGCGCCGCTCAATGGCAATCTTCCAACCGGTTTCTTCGCGCACCTCGCGGTGCAGCGCGGTGATCGGATGCTCGCCACGGTCGATACCGCCGCCAGGCAACTGGAACTCGGGAATCGGCTGGGACTGGTGTGTCGCAAGGATGCTGTCGCCGCGCAGAAGTACCGTATAGACACCCGGCCTGCGCTTGTAACGCACACCCGCTTTCACTGGTTCGCCGTATCTTCTGATCATCTTCGCCTCTTGGACCGCCGGTTGCCCTGACTATATAGCCGCGATATGCCAATACTGGCACTGCTAGGAAATTCCATGACCATTGGTTCTAAACTCGCCTGGGACGACACCGTCCTGCCATTTCAGCTTGACGTGACCGGCATCCGCGGGCGCGTTGCCAGGCTTGACGGGGTTCTGGATCGGGTTCTGAGCCAGCATTCCTATCCGCCCGTGATTGAGGCGCTGGTGGCCGAAGCCGCACTGTTGACCGCGCTGATCGGCCAAGCGGTGAAACTTCGCTGGAAGCTTTCACTGCAGATTCGCGGCAATGGTCCTGCCCGGCTAATTGCCACCGACTACTACGGCCCTTCGCAAGATGGAGAGCCCGCACGAATTCGTGCCTATGCCAGCTATGATGCCGATCGGCTGGATACCACCGCCGATCCGTTCAGCCAGATCGGGCAGGGGTATTTCGCGGTCATGCTCGACCAGGGCGAAGGCATGGTGCCCTATCAGGGGTTCACCCCGATAGCGGGCAACTCTCTTTCAAACTGCGCCGAGACCTATTTCGCCCAGTCGGAGCAGTTGCCCACCCGTTTTTCGCTGACATTCGGGCAGGTCAGCGAACCTGGGCAGGCCGCTCGCTGGCGAGCAGGCGGCGTCATGCTGCAGCATATGCCGCAGGCCGGGGGATCGGTTGCCGCCGCGGCGGGGTCCGGTGAGGGCGGGCTTTTGACGCATGCCGATATCCTGGCTGGTGGTGCCAGCGAAAACTGGACCCGTGCCAACGTATTGCTCGACACGGTCGAGGACATGGAACTGATCGGGCCGCACGTTTCACCGACAGATTTACTTGTTCGGCTGTTTCACGAAGAGGGTCCGCGGGCTTTCGAGTCGCAGCCGGTGCGCTTTGGCTGTTCCTGTTCGCCCGAGAAAGTCCGCCAAACGATGTCCATTTATTCCCAGAAGGACATCAGCAAGATGACAACGCCCGAGGGCATCGTCACAGCCGATTGTCAGTTCTGTGGCGCTCATTATGAGTTCGACCCCAGGACCCTTGGGTTCGAGGGTACAGATCCCGGATGACCGAACCGGCAGAAGCGTGGTTGCGAAAAGCCCTGACGCTGTCTGCCGGGCATTCCTCGGACTTTGACCTGAACCCTGGGCTCAGGCCAAGCGGGCGCAAACTCCGTCCGGCGGCGGTGCTTGTGGCGATTTCGGGCACTGATCTTTTGCTGACCAAGCGAGCATCGCATCTGAAGCATCATGCCGGCCAGATAGCTTTTCCCGGCGGCAAGATAGAAGCTGAGGACGGTTCAGCCGAAGCGGCTGCCCTGCGTGAAGCCGAGGAAGAGATCAGTCTTCCCCCTGAGGCTGTCGACGTGATTGGTCGGTTGCCTGAGCACGAGACTGTGACCGGCTTCAACGTCACGCCAGTTCTGGCCATTGTTCGACAAAGCTTTCAACCGGTTCCCGAAAAGGGGGAAGTGGAGGAAGTCTTCAGTGTCCCGATCAGCCATGTGCTGAACCCGGTCAACTTTTCCGTCGAACATCGACAGTGGCTGGGCGAATGGCGGCGGTATTATGTGGTTCCCTTTGGCCCTTACTACATCTGGGGCGCAACGGCCCGCATTTTGCGCGGTCTTGCGGAGCGGGCTCAAGCATGAAGATCGCTGGCGCTTGGCTGGATCATCCTGGAACGCAGGCGCTCTGCAAGGCGCTTGAGCAAAGGGGCCGAAAGGCCTTTCTCGTTGGCGGGTGTGTTCGGAACGCACTACTCGACGAGCCGGTGGCGGATATCGATCTTGCAACGGATGCAACGCCTGACGAAGTCCAGTCTGTTGCTTCAAGTGTCGGGTTCAAGGCGGTGCCAACAGGAATTGAGCACGGAACGGTCACTGTGATCGCGCACGACAGGCCGCACGAAGTGACAACATTTCGCCGCGACGTCGCGACCGACGGCCGTCATGCAGTGATTGCGTTTTCCAACGACCTCACCGAAGACGCTCGACGGCGCGACTTCACGATGAACGCCCTTTATGCGGACCGGTCTGGCAACGTTCTTGACCCTGTCGGCGGCCTTCCCGATGTGCTGGCCCGTCGGGTGCGCTTTGTCGGTGATCCGGGCCGCCGGATTCGGGAAGACTACCTGCGCATTCTGCGTTTCTTTCGGTTTTACGCTCAATACGGCGACGTCTCGGCTGGGATCGACGAGGAAGGCTTGCGCGCCTGTGCAGACAGTTCGGCAGGACTTGACGGACTTTCGCGAGAGCGAGTGGGCGCGGAGACAAGAAAGCTCCTGTCTGCCCCCGACCCTGGACCCACGCTGTCGGCAATGGCCGAAGCAGGTGTTTTGCAGCGGGTCATAACGGGCGCTGATCTGGCGGCCTTCGCCCGTCTGAGGGCAGTCGAAGGCAACGACGCCGTCGACTGGCAACGGCGTCTTGCCTGCCTGGCTACCGGCGCCGGTCTGGACCTCCGTCTTTCACGAAGCGAATCCCGACGCATCGCCGAAATCCGATCGGCGGCCGGCACCGATCTCAGTCCCGCGGCGCTTGGCTGGAAGATGGGGCAGGCTGCGGGCAAGGGTGCGGTGATGGTAAGGTCCGCCATTTCCGGTCTACGCCTTCCCGAGGGATGGAAATCCGACGTCGATCGCGGGGCTGCGGCGCGCTTTCCCATCCGCGCTTCCGACCTCGCACCCCTTGCTGGCGCCGAGCTTGGGCGCAGGTTGCGTGATCTGGAAGAGCGTTGGCTGCGATCTGATCTTCGACTTACCCGAGAGGAACTTCTTCGCTAGCGGTTTCCCTTGCCGCAAACACGGACTATATGAAGCGGTCGACCTGACAAGAGGCTTCGCACGTGTTCCGGTTCTTCGAAGGCCTCGTTGACCCCTATGGTCCATACGAGCAGACGGATACGCCGCCGCGGCGGCTCTGGCCATTTCTAAAGCAGTTCATCCGTCCGTTTCGGCGGGTGTTCTTGGCAACGGCTGTGCTGTCGATCATCGCGGCATTCTCGGATGTGGCGCTGATATGGTATGTCGGACGGCTGGTCGATCTGCTTGCCTCGAATGGTCCCGCTGCGCTCTGGCAGCAGCACGGCAGCGAAATGATCATGGTTGCGCTGGCGGTGCTTGTGCTCCGCCCATTGCTTCTCGTTGGCAATGTCGCGCTGCTGCACAACACCATATTGCCGAACTTCGGCACCATGATCCGCTGGCGGGCGCATGCCCATGTGATCCGCCAACCGGTCGGTTGGTTCGAAAGCGACTTCGCCGGGCGTATCGCCAACCGGATCATGCAGACCCCACCCGCTGCCGGTGACGCAGTGTTCCAAACCTTTGACGCGATGGCATTCGCCAGTGTCACGGTCGTCGGTGCGGCGATCATGCTGGCTGATGCCGACCCGCGTCTTGTTTTGCCGCTGGTGATTTGGCTGGTGCTCTACGCAGCTTTGGTGAAATGGACGGTCGAGCGCGCCGGACCTGCCTCTAAGGCTTCAAGCGATGCGCGGTCAGCAGTGACTGGCAGGGTCGTGGATGCCTACACAAACATCCATTCGGTGAAGCTTTTTGCCCACCACGACAGGGAGATGGCCTACGCCAAGGAAGCGATCGAACATGCCCGCGCTACCTTTCAAAAGGAAATGCGCATTGTCACCAAGATGGACCTCGCACTCACAGTCCTGAACGGATTTCTTGTCGTGTCGGTCACCGGGTGGGCGATCACGCTTTGGTATCAGGGCGCGGCAACGGTGGGCACTGTGGCGGCGGCTACCGCACTGGTCCTGAGGTTAAACAACATGACCTATTGGATTATGTGGGCGTTCACCTCGCTGGTGCAAGCACTGGGTGTCGTGCAGGAGGGCATGGAGACGATCACGCATCCGATCGGCCTTGTTGACCGCCCCGGTGCCGCTAATCTTCGTCTGACCAAAGGCGAAATCGTGATCGAAGATGTGGCCCACCATTATGGGCGTGGGTCCGGAGGTTTAAGAGGCCTGTCGCTGACGATCAATCCGGGCGAGAAACTTGGCGTCGTTGGCCGCTCCGGCGCGGGAAAGTCGACGCTGGTCAAGCTTTTGCTGCGCTTCTACGAGCCCGAGTCCGGGAGCATCCTGATTGATGGGCAGGATATCTCGCGAGTGTCTCAGGAATCCCTGCGCCGACAGATCGGCATGGTGCAACAGGATTCGAGTCTGCTGCACCGGTCGGTTCGCGAGAACATCCTCTATGGGCGCCCCGATGCGGACGACGATCTAATGGTTGCGGCAGCCAAGCAGGCCGACGCGAATGACTTCATCCAAGGTCTGCAGGATGCAGAGGGCCGTACCGGCTTTGATGCCCATGTCGGCGAGCGCGGCGTGAAATTGTCGGGCGGGCAGCGCCAAAGGATTGCCCTGGCGCGGGTAATCTTGAAGGACGCTCCCATCCTGATTCTGGACGAGGCCACTTCAGCCCTCGATTCCGAGGCCGAAGCGGTAATCCAGGACGCACTCTACGGCGTGATGCGCGGCAAGACCGTCATAGCCATTGCGCACCGCCTGTCTACCCTGGCGGCCATGGACCGCATCGTCGTGATTGAGGACGGCCAGATTGCGGAATCCGGTACGCACGCAACACTACTTGGCCTGAACGGGCTTTACGCCCGCTTCTGGGCGCGCCAATCGGGTGGCTTCATCGGGCTTGAGGAGGTTGCAGAATGAGCCTGCTCGAGCGCATGGGCACCTGGATTGATGCGTTCCGTCCGGCGGACGGACCACCGCCACAAACGCTCGGCGCGTTCTTTCGCTGGTGCCTCAATGGGTCGTGGCCGATGCTTTGGCTGGCGGCGTTGTTTTCATCCGTTGCCGGAGTGACAGAGGTGGTCTCGGCGATGATCATGGGTTGGGTCATTGACGCGGCAGTTGAGGCCGGACCAGTTGGCTTCTTCACCGATCACCTCTGGCTACTGATTGCCTGCCTCGGGTTTTACCTCGTGCTGCGGCCGCTGGCGTTCGGCGTTTCGTCCGCGTCAAACAGTGTGGTGATCGGACCAAACATCCTTCCACTGGTGCTCAGTCGCCTGCACCGCTGGACACTTGGTCAGGCCGTAACCTTCTTTGACAATGACTTCGCCGGGCGCATCGCACAAAAGCAGATGCAGGCCGCCCGCGCTGTGACCGATGTCGTGACTGAAGCGATCAACACCGGAGCCTTTGCGCTTGCGTCGGTAATCGGTTCGGTCATTTACCTCTTGACGGTCGACTGGCGTATCGCGGCCGGGCTTTCTGTGTGGCTTGTCGCGTACATCGCGATGATCCGCTATTTCCTGCCCAAGGTGAAAGCAAACTCGGCTGCGCGCGCGTCAGCACGGGCGATGGTGACCGGGCAGGTCGTCGACACGATCACCAACATCAAGACCGTCAAGCTGTTCGCACATGCTGATTTCGAAGACCAGGTTGCCCTGAAGTCCATGGATGTCTTCCGCGAGAGAAGCCTCGAATTCGGGATGATATCGACGTGGTTCCGGCTGGCGCTTATGACACTTGCCGGTGTGCTTCCGGTGATGCTGATCGGTGGTACGTTGCTCCTTTGGCAGCGTGGCCTCGCCACCGAAGGCGCAATTGCCGCCGCCGGTGCGATTGCAATGCGCATCGCCCAGATGTCCGGCTGGGTCAGCTTTACCTTGATGTCCATCTACACGTCCGTCGGTGAAGTGGAGGACGGGATGCGAACGCTTGCCGTGCCGCATACGCTGGCGGACGAGCCTGGGGCAAGAGAACTGCCCCGGGTCGCCGGCCAGATCGAATTTGACCAGGTTACGTTCGGCTATGGCCATGGCAGAGCAGGCGTCAAAGACATTCACCTGACCGTGAGAGCAGGCGAAAAGCTGGGGATCGTGGGTGCATCGGGGGCGGGCAAGTCCACCCTAGTGTCACTCCTCCTGCGGCTTTACGATCCAGAATCCGGCAGAGTCAGGATTGATGGCATTGACCTACGCGACATTACCCAGGAGTCGCTGCGCCGACAGATCGGAATGGTCACCCAGGAAACGGCGATGTTCAATCGCTCGGCCCGTGACAACATCCTTTACGGTCGCCCGGATGCCAATGAAGCAGAGGTAGTGGCCGCCGCGAAAGCAGCAGAAGCAGACGAATTCATAGGAAAAATGGCTGATCATAAAGGTCGGCATGGGTACGAGGCACATCTTGGCGAGCGTGGCGTTAAATTGTCCGGAGGGCAGCGTCAGCGCGTGGCCCTCGCGCGTGCCTTCTTGAAGGATGCGCCGATACTCGTGCTCGACGAGGCGACCTCGGCGCTGGATTCCGAAGTGGAAGCGAACATTCAGGGCGCGCTGGCGCGCGTTATGGAAGGCAAGACCGTGCTGGCAATCGCGCACCGCCTGTCGACCATTGCAGCGATGGACCGCATCATTGTTCTGGACCAAGGTCGCATCCTCGAAGAGGGCAATCACGCCGCATTGCTCGCCCGTAAAGGACTTTATGCGCGCTACTGGGACCGCCAGTCCGGCGGCTTCCTTGGAACTGATGAACAGGATGCCGCGGAGTGAGAGTGACTATTGACCGCCTCGGCCACCTTGGCGACGGCTTGGCGACCACGCCTCAGGGCACGGTCTTTGCGCTTGGCGCGCTACCTGGCGAGGTCGTCGAGGGAGAGCTGCAGGGTGATGTCCTGTCGGCGGTGCGGATCGTCTTACCGTCGGCGGATCGGGTCAAGCCGCCCTGTCCCCATGCGCGGACCTGTGGCGGCTGCCAGCTTCAACATGCGACGGACGCTTTCGTCGAGACATGGAAGAAATCTGTCGTCGCATCGGCACTTGCTGCCCACGGGCTTTCAGCCCCGATCATTGGTGTGGCGACCTCTCCACCGCAATCGCGCCGGCGTGCCGTGCTTTCAGCGCGCCGCACCAAATCCGGCGTGCTGATCGGATTCCACGCCCGTGGGTCAGAGGCGCTGGTTGCAATACCCAATTGCAAGCTGCTGCACGCCGATCTTCTGTCAGCTATTCCGGGTCTGGAAGAGCTGGTGTTGATCGGTGGCTCGCGTTCGGCCGAGCTTTCTCTGGCGGTCACCCAATCCGAAGCGGGCGTCGACGTCTGCGTTTCGGGTGGCAAGGTGCTGGATAGCGAGATGCGAATGGCATTGGCGCGTGTGGTCGAGCGCCACCGGTTCGCCCGCCTTACCTGGAGTGAAGAAGTCGTCGCTCTGCGCGATTCGCCCAACCAGCGATTTGGCCGTGCCTCCGTGAACCCGCCGCCCGGTGCGTTCCTGCAAGCGACCCATGAGGGCGAGGCTGCCCTTCTCGCCGCAGTCAAAGCCGCTTTGGGACCAAATCAGCAGCGTATTGCAGACCTTTTTGCCGGTTCCGGCACATTCACCTTTCCGCTGGCCGAAAGTGTAGAGGTGCATGGCGTGGAGGGCGACGCCGCCATGGTACGCGCCTTGGATAAGGCGGCCCGCAACACGCAAGGGCTACGCCGGATTTCGCTGGAAAACCGCGATCTCTTTCGGCGGCCACTTGAACCCGATGAGCTGGCGCGGTTCTCGGCCGTCGTGATTGACCCACCGAGGGCCGGCGCCGAAGCGCAGACCGCTCGTCTGGCCACCTCGGGCGTGCCTGTGATTGCCATGGTGTCCTGCAATCCGCAGACCTTTGCCAGAGACGCGGCACTGCTTGTTGCGTCGGGTTACGCACTGGACTGGGTGCAGGTCGTCGATCAGTTCCGATGGTCAACCCATGTCGAGCTCGCTGCGCGATTCTTCCGACAGAAATGACAGATCCGTGACCGCGTTGGCAAATCGCCTCGCTAGCCATGAGGCTGAAAACGCTGTATCAAAAACAAAAAAGAATGCAGGCGAGACAGTGATGCGGATCTTTCGGCTTATCGCCATCCTAACGGTGGCTTTCGGACTTTCGGCTTGTGGGTCAAAATTCCGAACCTACAACGGCCCAAAGGTGACCCAGGTTCAGGTGCACAAGACCGATCGCAAGATGTACTTGCTGCACAATGATAGTGTTCTCAAAAGTTATGATGTGGCGCTGGGCTTTGCTCCGCTTGGCCACAAGCAGTTCGAAGGGGACGGAAAGACTCCGGAAGGTGCCTACTTCATTTCGCACAAGAACCCGAATTCCGAGTTCCATCTGTCACTCGGGATTACCTATCCGAACGAGGCAGACATCTCCTTTGCCGAGGCGATGGAAAAATCTCCCGGCGGTGACATCTTCATTCACGGTGGGCCGAACAAACGCATAAGCCGTCGCGACTGGACCGCGGGTTGCATTGCCGTCTCCGACAAGGAGATGGAGATCATCTACTCGATGATAGAGCCGGGCACGCCAATCTTCATCCTGCAGTGATTTCAGGCGCCGGTCACAAGCGTCCACCAGATCTTGCCGCCCGATTCCTGGAACCAGGCGAAACCAAGCGCGCGCGCAGTGGGATCCATTATTACGCCGCGCGTGTCGGCCTGTGCCATCCAGGTTGACAGCGTCTCCAGCTCGGTTTCGTAGGTTTCTGAAATGAGCTCGCCGACCAGACGGCCTGTGTATCCGGCCCGCTGCACGCGCACCAAGGGCGACGAACCGTCAGACCCGAAGTGCCAAGGGCGGTTCTGGACCGACATGTCCAGTGAATGTGTCGCAGCGGCGGCGTTGAGGCGGGCGTCATAGGAGAGTGGCGTCAGGTTCTTGGCTGCGCGCAGGGTGTTCACGGAGTCCAGCAGTCGGAATGGTATGGCGGCTTGCTCGGCCGCTGTGATCCGATAGACCTGCGGCAGCGGGCGACCGTCGGCACCGACCGTTGGTGCAATGCTGACAGGAGCACAGGCAGCAACCAGCAGGGCCGGAGCAAGAAGAAGCAAAGAGCGTCGTTTCATTAAAGTCACCAAACCTGCGCCACAAAAGGCATCTATTCCGCCCCTCCATAGCGAATGCCGGCGCGGTGTTCAAACCCAAGTCTGCGCGTCGGCGAAAGCTGACAGCTCAGTGATTTGCGGCTGGCTGGAAAAAACTGTAAGAGGACGCGAGAAAAAGAAAGATCAGGAGGCACCTCCATGGCAAAAACATTGATAAACCGTCGCACTCTATTGCGTGGCGCTGCCGGAGCGGCAGCCGTTACAGCCTTGCCCGCCTTTGCGCAGGACGGCACGACCGAGTTCATTCCTGCGGCAAGCTCGATCCGGAACAACGTTTCCAGCTTCCGGATGCTGGAATGGCAGAACTACTTCGAGAACACCCGTGGCGGGGCGATTCTGGTCGATATCACGTCCCGCGCGCTGCACTACTGGTCCGAAGATCAGTCGATCTACCGGCTCTACCCTACTTCGGTTCCCCTATCCGAAGACCTCACGCGCCGCGGTAAGACCGAGGTCGTCCAGAAGGTCGTGAACCCGACCTGGCGGCCCACGGCGTCGATGAAGGAGCGCAACCCCGAGTGGCCGGATGTGGTCGAAGGCGGGGCGCCCGACAACCCTCTTGGATCCCGGGCGCTTTACCTGTCATGGACATATTACCGAATCCACGGGACGCACGACACCCGCAAGATCGGGCGCAGGTCGTCAAACGGCTGCATCGGCCTTTACAATGAGCACATTGAGGAACTGTTCGAAATGTCGGGAGTGGGCACGCAGGTGTTGCTTATTTGACAAATCCTTGGCCACGTCCGAACAAAATGAACTTCTCTAATTGCTTTTCGGAACGTCTGCTGGTTACACGTCTTGTATGAGGATATTCTTGGGAGCGTGTCGCCGCCTCTGAAAACTTCGGTGGCACGCATT
>LNFM01000513.1_pt1 | contig 125688 bp, 130 predicted proteins | sample 596031 | NCBI WGS metagenome assembly LNFM01 (sample SAMN04254537, study PRJNA301005) | activated carbon metagenome | isolation source: dual media filters at the Ann Arbor, Michigan drinking water treatment plant | place: USA: Ann Arbor | reverse complement strand
GAGCATGCGCGCCGGCTCGCCCGGATCGACGCCGCCAGGCCGATAAACAGCCACGAGACCGCACATCAGCCGGCTGTGCTCACGATAAACTCGCCGTCGCGCCAGCGTGCGCCGCGATATGTCCCACGCGTCAAGGCTTCCAGGCAGAGCTGGATCTGCTGAGCGCGCGCCTGAAGGGAGTGGTTGTTTGCGGTGACTTTGCGCCCGGATATGGCGACATCGTGTCCTGCTCCTGTTCTCATGAGCTCTTGCAACAAGCCAGGCAGGTCATCCGGTTCGGCGGAAAGATAATGAACTCCGCCCACGTAGCCGAGGTCCTGATAGCCCGTGCAAGGTCTGCACAAAAACAGGGCGCCTGCCGCCGGAATCTCGAAAAACTTTCGAACGGGCAGACCAAACCCGCCGGGCGCCGTGTAAACGTAACGGGACGTCTTCAATGTCCGCTGGAAGCCCTGGTTATACAGGTGCAGTCCCATTGGATGCGCATAAACCGGCACTCCAAGCCGATTCAGGATCCGGAACAGATGGAAATACCATTTGGATGCCATGCGCACGCCAGAACGGCGCAGTTTGACATTGGCCGCCTTTCGCAAGTGATATTCAACTCCCGGGACGGCAATCACAGACCGCCTCAAATGAATCGGCGTAAATGAGAACTCCGACGGCACAACATAGTGAAGCGCCGTAATGACCCGTTCGGGATGAGCACGGAGGAAATCGAACCAGCAGTCGGATAGCCCGGCTTTCTTTCGCTGATAGTGTTTCTCTTGTACGACAAACTCAGGAAGCTCGGCCATAGGCCGGACAAACTGCTCATTGGGCCCGATCAAGGTCAAATTCAAATCCTGCAGGCGCTGAACCTGCGCAGCGGTCGCCGCGTAATAGTCGAAGTTCAACGAACTGGCGACCCGATGTTCGATGTCGGCCTTGGGCAGCGCGGCAAACAGGTCCTTGAAAAATGCAACGATCTCCGCATCTGCATGTCCATGGGCTGTGAAGCGGCGCATGTGATGCAAGGTACTGCGAATGACATCGTCGTCGAGATTGCTGGCCAATATCGGCGAATTGGGGCCAATGAAGATGACTTCATACGGGCCCGTTTCCCGGATCCAATCCAACAGGCCTTTTGCCAAAACGTCAGGTGAACTGAACCCAGGACCGTAAAAGGACACGTTCGGGACAGCCGCTTCAATCAGTTGCGGGAAATAGGTTGCCGATGGATTTAGGTGGACAAGATCGATATCCACGTAAAGCGCGCGGATCATCGACTTACACCTCACCCAATTTTCGCTTGCGCTCTTGAAGCCCCGGGCGCGCCAAATTCATATTTCCCTCCCTGAGGGTGCGCCCGTTCCTGATGGCGTCCGACCTCAAGCGGCGCCCCAACGTCCTCTCCATCTGTGTTCCCAACCAAAGCACCCGATCAATGTCATAGCCGTGCTCGATGCCCATCTCATCAATTTGCACAAGCAAGTCTTCGAGCGGCACGATTCCCGGACTTACGTGATAATACTTGCCCGTGCCTGGCACAGGGTGATCCTCGAAGAAGTTGGCCGGCTGCCCGCCAATTCCACCGAGAGAGCCCTCAAAATGACTAATACCGGCTTGCAACGCAGCAAGAACCGATGCAGATCCGATCCGCTTTGTCTCATGAAAATGGGCTACATGGAGATCGGGATCGGGAAAAGCATCGAGCACTTCGGAGAAATAGCGAAATATCTCCGGTGTGGTGCCGCTGCCGTCATGATCGCTGTGCTCGATATCATGCGCCCCGATATCGAGCCAATGCTTCGTAAATTCCAGCGCATCCTTCATATCCGTTGGACCGCCGACAGGACTGCCCCATATCGTGCTCACCGTACCACACATGACCATCCCGGCATCGTTGCATTTCTTGATGCTTCGCTCCGCCTCTTTCCAATATTCCTTGATGGTCGTTCCCGAGTTCACATAATGATGCTCCTCCTCGGTCGAGATCATCATGAGAAGGCGGTCCGGTCCGATGCCTTTGTCGCAAAGGCGGACAGCCTGATCTACGGCTGATTCGCGAATGGTCACCGCCGTAAAGCAAAGCTCCTCGTAATTCACGCCTTTGCGCTGACAACGATCCTTGAAGAAGTCACTGCGGACGTAACGCAGCATCTCCTCGGCATCGTCGAACTGCGGCATGACAAATGGATTGCCGAGATTGGTTACTTCGATGTGCTTGCAACCGGCAAAGACCAATTCCGAAAGATAGTATTGCTTTGCCTCTGTCGAGACTCGCTTCTCTTCATTCTGGAACCCATCGCGTATCGTCACATCGCCAATCGTGACCTTTTGCGGCATACGGGGAAAGATCGTTCTGTAGTCGTACATTGTTAATTCCCTACAATCAGCTGTCGCCGTGCGGGCGCAAGAAGCGACACGGATTCCCGGTATAAACACCTGGTGCGGTAATATCCCGGGTGACGACAGCACCCATGCCGACGAACACGTCATCGCAAATGCTTACATAGTCGCGCACCAGGGCTCCAATCCCGATCCAGCACCGATCTCCGATTCGAACAGAACCCGAGATTCCTGCCTGGATCGTTATCGTGCAGTTTCGGCCGATGATCGAATTGGCGCCAACGACGCACAAGGAACTGACCACCGAACCTTTGCCAATAACGGTTTCATCGATTCTCCCGCGCTGAACGACCGCATTGGCGCCAATGTAGACGTCGTCTTCCAGCACGACGCGTCCGTAGTGGCGAAACAGCACGCGCTCATCTTTGTATTTCGCGACACTGGCTCCTTCGGCGCCGATCACTGCGCCTGCGTCAATAATCGCCGACGAACTGATACGATCATGCTTTCTCGGGTCATCGCCTTTCCGGGCATGGTTGTTGAACAGCGTAAAGAGCAAGTCCACATGATCGGTCAAGTAATACGATACGCCGCTGATCGTGGGGAGTACCAGGTTCGACGGGGCAATCACCGTGACGTTTTTCACACCCCGACCGGCCATAGCATGAAGCTGGTCGATGTATTTCTCGCTTCGGATGAACGTGACGCAATCGTTCCTGGGTGCCTGCAACGAGCAAACCGAGTAGTGACTCGGCACCTCTTTCCGAAAAGCCGCGAGCATTGCTTCCATTTCAGCCTTGGCGCTCGACATCACATCTCCTTGCGCTCGATATCCGGGCCAATATTCCCGGACATTTCCACGCCGGTCGCCGGCTCACTCATCGACAAGCGCATCCGGCCGATGCTGCTGGAGAAACGATCTGTAATCGGCGGCCACCCGCCGGGCACGGCCGTCGATGCAGCGCTGCACGCGCTGCGATCTCGGCATTGGTTCAGGTGTCCACCATTCAGCGTGCGTCAGCGCATAAAGGCGGCGTGTCGCAGGATCACCAATGACGTTCTGCAGTGAGCGGTAGCGCCAGGTTCCGTTAGAATCGGAGCAATAATGAAATTTCTCACGCAACGCTGCCGCGCTCGCATTGATCAGCCCGGCGTGGCTTGCGCCTTCGATCGCAACATCCGCGGACACGGTGGGATTGTGCAGGGAAAAACTGCGAACGGGGACGCCGAGCCAGCGCGCAAGTGTCGCCGCTTCAAACGACATTTGGTCTTCATGCCGCGACAGGTCTCCTTCGATCAGACTGGCGTCGTAATGCAGGCCGATATCGTGCCCCAACGCGGCAATTTCCCGGAGCATGTCACGCGTGGCGGTCTCGAACGGGTTGTAAAAAGGAGAGCCGATCAGAACAAAATACGCGGCCGGCACCCCGAAATCGGATTCGATCTTCGCCAGGGCGAGCGCGCGGTTCGGCGAGAAATCGATATCGTGCCGCCACAATGCGATGGCGTCTTCGTCGAGATTGTCGGTCAGCCTGCGGAAGCGAAAGCGATCCCGCGCAGCCTTGACTAGAGCGCGGTAACGCGCCTCGGTGAAGTCGGGAATGAGCACGAGATTGTCGGGACGCACAGCCTTCATGCCACCAGGTGCTGAATTTCCGCCAGCGAATGAAAGCGGTCGCGGCGAGCGATCAGTTCGCTCCAGTTGCCCTGCTCCACCACACGGCCCTGCTCCAACACGAAGATGCAATCCGCGTTTTTGACCGTGGTCAGGCGATGCGCGACAATCAAAATGCCAATGCTGTGCCGCAACTCTTCCAGAGTCACCAGGACTTCGCGCTCGGATTCAGAGTCAAGCGCGCTTGTCGGCTCGTCCATCAGCAGGAGGGCGGGTTCTGACAGGAGCGCGCGGGCAATGCCCAGACGCTGCCTTTGACCGCCCGACAAGGCGACACCCCGATCGCCAATCTGAGTGTCATAGCCCTCCGGCAGTGCCATGATGAACTCATGAGCATGCGCACGACGCGCGGCCTGGATGACATCTTCCATCGACGCGTCCGGGCATGCCAATGCCAGGTTCTCGCGCACGCTGGCATGAAAGAACATGTCTTCCTGGGGCACATAGCCTATGGACTTCCGCCACGATGCCAGCGAGGCATCCGCAATGTCGTGATCGCCGAGACAAATCGTGCCTGCATCCGGACGCACAAGCCCGAGAATGGCATGCACCAGTGTCGATTTTCCGGCGCCTGAGCCGCCGACAATACCCACCATGCCCGGCAGCTTGAACGACAGTGTGAGCGAATTCAGCACCGGTGCTCCTTCGGCATAGCCAACGCTGAGAGTTTCGACCTGAAGGGTCGTCGGCAATCGAACCTGGAATGATTTCCCCTGCCCCGCCGGGCGCTCACGTTCCGCGGTTGCGTCATCCAGCATCTGACGCATTGTCACGATTGCCGGAACATACGTATTCAGATTGTGGAGAAGCGTCTGCAGCGTGGTGAAACGAGGGAACAGACGGACGAAAAGGGCCAGAACCACCAGCATACTGGCCGGCGCAACGCCGACCCACTGAATGCCAAAAGCCAGGAACGCCGCCACCGCGACAATTCCCATGAACTCAAAGACGCCGCGGACGAGGGTCGGAAGAAACATCCCGAGGCAGTTCACGCGTTCGATATCGCGAACCACCCGATCAACCTGTGCGGCCGTCCTCTCTTCGCTCACCGTCGCCTTGATGATCTTGGCGCTGGAGAGACCTTCACTCACTCTGACCTGCAGTTCGGCATTCAATGGACCGGACGCTACGCCGATGGCATGACTGATCCGATAGAGCCGTATGATCGACAGGAACATCGCGGCGGCCAGACCGATCAGCAGCAACGTCATTTGCCACGACACCAGCACAGCAAATGCGAGATATATCGTGGCGACAATCGCGGCACTCAGAAGCTGGGCGAGAGTTATGAACGCACCCGTCAGACGGCTGCATTCGACGGTGATGGCGTTGGTCAGTTCGCCGCTCTTGCGCCGCGTCAAGAAGAGCCAATTCGCCGACATGAAGGCTTCAAAGAGCCGCATCTGCCAAGCCGCCGTGTAACGGCGGACCAGTCTTGCAACCCACCAGCTTTGCCCCGTGAATAGCAACGCCTGCAAGATGGCGACCAGAACAATGAGGCCAAGCAACAACCTCGGCCCTGGATTGGCTCCCACCAATAATTCCAAAAGAGATTCGATCGGCGCGGCAGCGCCGGATTGCCCCGCACCCGAAATACCGACATGTGTCAGCAGAGGCAGCAACAGGGCGATGGTCAACCCTTCCATGATACCCACGATCGACATCAACAGCACCAACGCGGGTAGCCGCCATCCGATCGAGCGTGCAATATCGCTCAGCAGAATCCCATATGCTTGGGTCTGGCGTTCGGTTCGGCGCGTGGACATCATCATTTCTTCGAGTCGAACACGAGCTCAACCGTCTCGCCCTCGCCGATCACATGGCCGATCAGAACGGCCGGCACGCCGCCGACAATCGTGCGGGCTGGCACGTCGCGATTGACGAAACTGTTTGCCGCAACAACGGCCATGTCACCAATCGTCACGCCCAGCGAGATAACGCATTGGCTGCCGATATAGACCTTGTCGCCGATCGAGACCGGGCCGGTGCGGCGCGCGGCTTTTCCGCCCGACAGCGCCCACGCCACGGTGTCGTGCGTGTAGACATGAACGCCGGCCGACACCGAGCAGGTCGAGCCGATCCTGAGGCCGCCACCAGACCCATCCAGCATCACCCAGGGACCGATCCAGGTGCCGCGTCCGACCTTCACGTCGCCGAATACGCATACCGAGTCATAGATCGACACGTCCTCGCCGAATCCCAGCCGGCGCGCCCTCTCCCAGCGGTCGAACAGGCCGTCGGCGAACGGCAGGCTACGATCATATCGTTGCATCAGCTCGCTCTCGCGGCCAAGATGCAGCTTCAGCAATTGCGCCGGGAAGTCCTCAGGCATTTCGCTGCCATCGTCACTCATGACGGCATGAATCCCTTCATGAATTCCTCGAGATTGAGCAGCGACCAGATCAGGAGTCGGCGGTTCTTGCGCCCTTCCAGATGCTCGTCGACCAGTCCCTGGATCGCAGTGCGATCGAACACGTCGTAGATTCGGGGCTTGCCCTCGTAGAGAGTCTTGCGCACGAAATCGATGCTCTCGCCACGGAACCAGGAAGCATCCGGTGCGGAAAAGCCCTGCTTCTTGCGGTCGGAAATTTCCTGCGGCACGTAACGCGACATCACATTGCGGATGATCAGCTTGCCGTCGCCGGTGCGCTTGAAATATTCGTCGGCCTTCGGGCCGATCACCTCGTTCTCGTTGACCTGATCATCGATCGGGCCGAGACGGCCCAGCTTGAGATTGACCGGCACTTTCATGGCGAAATCGACAAGATCGTTGTCGAGGAAGGGAACGCGCGCTTCCAGGCCATGCGCCATCGCCAGCTTGTCTTCCACGACCAGAAGGCCATGCAGAAAGGTCTTGGCTTCGAAATAGAGAGAGTGGTTGATGTAATCGGCCTGGTCGGTCAAATCGCTGTCCAGTCCGGAGAATACGTCGCTGAAGATGTCGCGGGTCCAGACATGGCTGACGTCGTTCCAGATCGGGGCGAACACCTTCTTGATCGCCTTGTTCGGGATCAGCCGGTGCCAATGCACATAATAGGAATCGATGTAATGCTCGAAGGTGCTGGCTTCGTTCGAGCGGTAGTAACGCCACGGATAGCCGCCGAACAATTCATCACCGCCCGTGCCGGCCAGCACCACTTTGTCGAACCGCGACACCAGCTGCGCCGCGTAGTAATTCGGATAGCTCTGCCCGACCCGCGGCTCCTCGAGGTGATGGCACATGCGCGGCAGACAGCGCACCATGTCACCGGCCTTCAGCACCATCTCGTAATGCTCGGTGCCGAACAGATACGACATGTGTTCGGCCGCCTCCCGTTCGTCGTAGCTAAGTTCAAGGCCCGAGGCCGAGCGCATGTCAAAACCGACCGTGAAAGACCGCATATGCGGCAGCTGCCGCGCCGCGATCGCCGTAATCGATCCGGAATCGATGCCGCCGGAGAGATAGCTCGCCACCGGCACATCGCTGACGAGTTGCCGTGACACCGCCTGCCGAAACAGCCGGTCCAGTTCCTCCACATATTCGTCCTGCGACAGCGGATTGCTGGGCTCGCGGAAATCGAAATCCCAGTATCGCTGCGGATCACGCCGGATATCCGGACAGGTGACCTCAAGCGTCGAGCCCGCCGGCAGCATCCTGATGTTCTTGAACAACGTGCGGTCGGTGAAGAAATTCTGGAACGTCATGTATTCCAACAGCGCTTCCCGATCCATCTCGGATGCGAGCGCGCCGTGCTCGAGGATGGCCTTTGCCTCCGAGCCGAAAATGAAGACGTTCCCAACCCGTGCATAGTAAAGGGGCTTCACGCCATAGCGGTCGCGCGCCAGAAACAGTCGGCGGGTGTGCCGGTCCCAGATCGCGAGCGCGAACATGCCATTGAATTTCTCGACAGCCGCGGCACCCCACTCGGCAAAAGCTTCCAGCACGACTTCCGTGTCGCTGGCGGACCGGAACTTGTGGCCCTTGATTTCAAGCTCGGCCTTGATTTCCCTGAAATTGTAGAGCTCGCCATTATAGACAATGGCGTAGCGCCCCTCGCCGCTCAGCATCGGCTGCGCAGCCGCAGCCGTGAGATCGATGATGGCCAGACGGCGATGGCCGAAACCAAGCGGGCCATCCATCCACACGCCTTCGCCATCAGGTCCGCGATGCGCGATCGCGCGCGCCATGCGCTGCACGATCACAGGCGCGGCGGGCGAGCCGTCAGTATTCAGATATCCGGTGATGCCGCACATCGATCTGTCGAGAGTTAGGTTTTAGGCCGCGATCCGGTGCAGGCAGTCGGCCACGTAGCGATAGTCGTCCGCCGTCATGCGATTATGCAGCGGGATCGCCATGGTGTTGCGTTCGCAATCGCGCGCGCCCGCGAAATCGTCGGCCGCGTAGCCGAAATGCTGACGATAATAGCCCAGCATGTGGATCGCGTGCGTGCCCGGCCGCGTGGCCACGCCCATCCCGTGCAGGCGCGCCATGATCTCGTTGCGCGGCAGCGGCGTCATCTCCGGATCAACGTAAGTGACATACGCCTGCCAAGCGTGGCGGCCGTTATTCGGAGCGACCGGATGCCTCAGCCATGCGATATCGGCGAGCGTTTCGCGATAGAAGCGGGCCCAGCGATCGCGCTCATCGATAAATGCATCGAGCTTGCCGAGTTGCACCAGACCGATCGACGCCTGCACGTCCGTCATCCGGTAGTTGAAGCCCAGTTCGTCGAAATCGGCGAGCAGGTAGGGTTGCGGTCCCTGATGACGCTGCTCCTCCGAAATCGACGCGCCGTGATTGCGGAGAATGTCGGCCAACTCGGCCAGCGCCTTGTCGTTCGTCGTCAGCATGCCGCCCTCGCCGGTCGTGATCGACTTGCGCGGATGAAACGAGAAGCAGCCGAGATCGCCGAGGCCGCCGGCCGGCCGGCCATTGAGCGAAGCACCGGCCGCGCAGGCCGCATCTTCCACGATCCTGACAGAAGCGGGCAGCGCCGCGCGCAGGGCGTCGACATCGGCGCAGAGACCGAAGAGATGCACGGGAATGACAGCCCTCGTCCGTGGCGTCACTTTGAACAGCGCCGAGGCGATGTCGATATTGTATGTACGGCGGTCGATATCACAGAGCACCGGCGTCGCGCCGCAGTACAGAACGGCGTTCGCGGTCGCGACCCAGGTGAAGGATGGGACAATCACTTCGTCGCCCGGACCGATGCCCAGCGCGGCAAGCGCCAGATGCAGCGCCGTCGTGCAGCTCGTGGCCGCCAATGCATGGCCGACCTGATGCCGCGCCGCAAATGCCTTCTCGAAGGCCGCAACCTTGGGCCCCTGCGTCAGCCAACCGGACGTCAACGGCTCGCGCACGGCGTGCCATTCATCGTCGCCCATCGACGGCAGCGCGATCTGTATCCGTCGCACGGGTTTGGCTTCCACGTTCAAGTGTTCGCTTTCTGGTTCAAAACTTCGCAGCTCGGCCGCGCCGCACCGCTACTTCTTCTTTATGCGACTTGCGCCAGGCGATCAGACGTCCTAGCCCATCGTCGAGGGAAATACCGGCGTCGAATCCGATGTCCTTGCTGGCGCGCACCGGACTGCCGATGCGGTTGCGCACCAGCGTCGCCTGGCTGCGCGGGGCATAATTGATCGCCTGATTGGAACCAGTCAGCGAGAGCAGCCTTTCCGCGATCTCCTTCAGCGAAGTCCGTTTGCCGGTTCCGACATTGTAGAAACGATCCGCGACATCCGCCTTCATCGCGCAGAGATTGGCCTTGGCGCAGTCCTCGACCGCGACGAAATCGAACGCCTCCGATCCGTCGCCGAAAATCGTCGGCCCTTCCCCGCGGTCGATGGCGTCCAGCATCTTCATGATCACCGCGATATAGGCGCCCTGGTAGTCCTGCCGCGGCCCGTAGACATTCATATAGCGAAGACCCACATAATTGAGCCCGTAGCGGTGATGGAAGGCACGCAACATGGCCTCTCCGCAGATCTTGGTCGCCCCGTAGAAATTCTTGTTATTGAAAGGGTGCTCCTCGGTCATCGGCTCTTCCACGGCATCGCCATAGACGGACGCAGATGACGAGTAGACGAGACGCTTGATCCCGGCCGCGACGCACGCTTCTATCACATTGAACGTGCCACGGACATTCACGTCGAAGGCCGCGCGCGGAAATTCATGGCATTGCAGCAGCCACAGGGCGGCGAAATGAAACACCCCGTCGGCGCCCTTCAATGCCGCGCCCAGGATATCGCTCTGGGTGATGTCGCCGCCGGCTTCGAAAATCTTCACGCGTGGTTCCTTCAGCGCGCCTGCCAGATTCTCATGCGTGCCGCGGACAAAATTGTCGTAGACGACGACCTCGCCCACATCCTCGCGTGTCAGCAGATCCACGGTATGCGAGCCGATCAGGCCCGCGCCGCCAATGACCACAAGACGCTTTCCCCGGATGTCCACTTACCGCATTCCCCTGTTGACCCACGGATGACGCTCGCCATTCGCCGGCGTAACGGACGCCGACCTGAGCGTTGATACGATTTCGACCGACGGCCGCACCTCATCCAGCCCGAAGCCGTTTCCCGCCAGGATGGCTTCATAGCTCGCCGTATGCAGATCGCCGAAGCCGCCCGAGAATTCGAACTCCCTGTCGTCCACGGTGATGGAACGGTAGGTCGTCTGGTTCTCCGGCAGACCCTCTGGCAGGTCATTCCTGTCGACCGACAAGAACCACCGCACGGCAGCGCGTTCACATTCCAGATAACCTGCCATGCGTTCCGGAGCCCGCAAATGAAGAATATTGCGCGTGACCTTGCCAAACACATAGGTCAGCATATCGAAGAAGTGCACACCGATATTGGTCGCGATCCCACCGGACTTGGTCTCATCGCCCTTCCAAGAGGTGTGGTACCAGCGCCCGCGCGAGGTGATGTAGGTCAGGTCGACGGCATGCATGCGGTTGCTCTGTGCAACCTTGTCCTTCAGTGCAATGATCGACGGATGATGCCGCAGCTGGAGGATGGTCGAAATCTGGCGTCCGGTGTCCTGTTCGATTTCGGCAAGGCCGTCGATATTCCACGGATTGAGCACCAGTGGCTTCTCGCAGATCGCGTCGGCACCGGAGCGCAGCGCAAAACGGCAATGCGCGTCGTGCATGTAGTTCGGCGAGCAGATGGTGACATAGTCGATCTTCTCGCCGCGTCGGCGCAGCTTGTCGATATGACGATCGAAGCGCTCGAATTCGACGAAGAAATGCGCGTCGGGATAGTAGCTGTCGATAATCCCGACGGAATCGTTGGGATCGAAGGCGACCTTGAGATCGCCGCCGATCGCCTTCATCGCCTTCATGTGGCGCGGCGCGATATACCCGCCTGCGCCGATCAGAGCGAAAGATGTCATTGAAGGTCCGTCACATCGAAAAATGGTTATAGACATGCTACCGCAGTCCGGGTGACTCGCTGTCACCCGGCCGACCCGGCAGATACGCGCCGGATCAATCAGACGCTACGCCGCAGTCACGAAGTCTGCGTCGATAAGTACCCGTACCTTGCGGCCAAGAAGATCCAGTAGGATGGCGACGCGTTCGCCGTCCGTCAGACCTTCGAACAATCCGAGACAGGAATCGAAAACCCCGTCCTGCACGCGAACCTTGTCTCCTGGCGCGAACATCGGCCGCTTCGCGAGACGGATAAGTCCCTCCCCGTCTTCGCGTGCGCGCAACTGATCCACCACCAACGCCGGCACCACAGCCGGACTGTCGCCATGACAGACCAGACGCGACACACCGATCGTGGACTGAATGGCGCGCCAGCGCTGCGCCGCCATATCGACTGCGACGAACAGATAGCGCGGGAACAGCGGCGACTTGATCATGTCGACACGCCGCGCATGCCGGCGGCGGCGGAGATATTGCGGAAGGTAGACGTGATAGCCCTGCCGCGTGAGGTTGAACACGGCTTTGCGCTCGGCATTGGGCTGCGTTTGAACGGCGTACCAGGACGTGACGGCGGGCTGCGTCATTGTGCCGCCTTCGCCTGATTGTACAGCCGCACGCGCAGCAGTTCCGGAATGAGCACCCGGTCCTGTCCGAAGCGCGCAATCGCCTGTTCGCAGGTGCGCCGCGCCGACGCGAGATCCGTCACCACCACAGCATCGAAAGACTCATTCAGCTCGTCGAACGACGGCGCCAACGGCACGCCGAGGAAGCGGTCTCCTTCGGCGAGCGGATCGACAATGCCGACAATGGACACGCCGCTTTCCAGCGCGCAGATGGAGGCGATTTCGGCAAGATCGGATTTCCCGGCCAGCACCAGACAAGTCTGGTCGTTGACGCGCGCGGCCGCAAACAGCGCCGTGCAGTCCGCCTTGGCCTGGCGAAAGAACCCGAAAGAGTAAGAGAGATACTCGACCGTCAGCCGCGACTTCTCGGCGAAGCCCTGCGGGGTGAGGTAATAGACATAGCGCCGCGCCGGGGCCTGGCTTGCCTTAACCAGCCCCTTCTTCATGCAGCGTTTCAGATAAGCGTTGACCAGGCCGAGGGCGATGCCGAGTTCGGAGGCCAGATGGCGTTGCGACTGTCCGCCGTTGCGCTCCACGGAATCGAGCAGACCCAGCATGATGCGGGCTTCCTCGATTTTCCCCTCACCGGTCGTGCCAGCCATACACACCGTCTCCCGGACTGTCTGGACGGCGTGTGGTAGACTGTTCACTTCATGAACGTCAAGCGAATTGTTCATCCCATGAACATTAAGGGAACCATTCGCTAGCCATAAATTTCCCTTTTATTTCATAACATTACAAGAAAAGCGCCAAGCAGGTCGTCCAATAGCCGAACAGAAACCGCTGGATTGGTTACCCGCCGGCGCGACGGCGGGGTTCAACTGTCGGTCCGAATACCCTAGACGATGACCCAACAACGGACCGGTCATGACAACAGCCAGACCCGCCTATCCGGGCGTCGCCATCCACGAGAGCGCCTATGTAGACGATGGTGTCGCCATCGGCGACGGCAGCAAGATCTGGCATTTCGTCCATGTGCTGCCCGGCTGCGTGATCGGACGCAATGTGGTGCTCGGCCAGAATGTCATGGCAGGCCCCAATGTCCACATCGGTGACGGTTGCAAGATCCAGAACAACGTCTCGCTGTATGAGGGCGTCGAACTCGAGGACGATGTGTTTTGCGGCCCCAGTTGCGTTTTTACCAATGTGATAAATCCGCGCGCCAATGTGAGCCGCAAGGATGAATTTCGCCGGACCCTGGTGCAACGCGGGGCCACCATCGGCGCCAATGCGACCATCATTTGCGGTGTCACCATCGGCGCCTATGCGTTCATTGGCGCCGGCGCGGTTGTGACGCATGATGTCCCCGCTCATGCGCTAATGATCGGATCGCCGGCCAAACGCACGGGTTGGATGAGCCGCGCGGGGGAAAAACTCACCGAAAGCCTCGTCTGTCCGCGCACCGGAGAACGTTATCGTGAGATCGGCGCACGCGAGCTGGCTATTGAAAGCTGAGATGCCGCCGGAGAGATTGTAATGTTTCGCAGTCAAAATTCACTGTAGGTTGCAAGCCCGACATAAAATCTGAATGACCTCAGTAATGACCATGGCCAAAACTGACCGACAAAACATGAACGATCTGGAAGCCATGAACGCGCGCCTGATCGCCTCCGCCCTGCGTACGCTGGAAGCGGAGGCGAGCGGTATTTCGGCGCTGTCGGCCGCCCTGCGCGACGGGCTCGGCCCGGCAGCAGTGTCTGCCGTGGAAATTATCCGCCGCGCGCAAGGCCGGCTGATCGTCACCGGCATGGGCAAATCCGGACATATCGGCCGCAAAATTGCGGCCACCTTCGCCTCCACCGGCACCCCGGCCTTTTTCGTGCATCCGGGCGAAGCCAGTCACGGCGATCTTGGCATGATCACGCCGGATGACGTCATCATGGCTTTGTCCTGGTCGGGCGAGACGGTCGAGCTCAAAAATCTCATCGACTATTCGCGGCGCTTCAGGATCGGTCTGATCGCGGTGACGGCGGAAGCCGACAGCACGCTCGGGCGCGCGGCCGATGTTGCGCTGGTCTTGCCGCAGGCGCGCGAGGCCTGCCCTCACAATCTCGCCCCGACCACCTCCTCGCTTATGCAACTCGCGCTCGGCGATGCCCTCGCCGTCGCGTTGCTGGAAAGCCGGGGCTTCACAGAACTTGATTTCAAGGCGCTGCATCCGGGTGGCCGCTTGGGCGCGATGCTGAAATTCGTCCGCGATGTCATGCGGGCGGGCGACGACGTTCCGCTTGCTGCAACCGGCTCGCTCATGTCGGATGCGATCGTGGAAATGTCGGCCAAGGGCGTGGGCTGTGTCGGCATCGTCAGCCAGAATGGACAATTGATCGGCATCGTCACCGATGGAGATCTGCGCCGTCATATGCGTCCGGGCCTGACCGAGGCCCGCGTCAACGAGATCATGACCCAAGGCCCCAAGACCTGCCGACCGGACCAGTTGGTGAGCGAAGTGATCGAAGTCCTGAATGCCTCCAAGATCACCGCGATTTTCGTGGTCGAAAATGCCAAGCCGGTCGGTGTCGTGCATCTGCACGACTTGCTGCGCATTGGCGTGGCCTGACAACCACCGGTCCCTGACATGACCGACCTGATTGAGCCTTTCCGGCACTGGACGATGTTCGGGATTGCGGTCATCGCCGCCGCCGCAGCCGTGTCGATGGCACTCATCGTCTGGCTCAGACCCTGGCTGATCCGTTATGCGCTGGCGCGGCCGAATGCCCGCTCCTCTCACCGTACACCGACTCCGCAAGGCGGCGGCATCGCCGTCGTCGCAGCGACGCTTGCCACAGCGTTGATTGCGGTCTCAATTACCACTCCTGCTAGCCTTGCAACGCTCGCGCCGGTTCTTATCGCGACGGCGCTGATCGCCGGACTTGGCGCCGCCGACGACATCCGCACCGTGGCAGTCGCACCGCGCCTGATCCTTCAGACACTGGCGGTCGCAATCGTGATTGCATGCCTGCCGTCGGATCTGACGATCGCGCCTTTTCTGCCCTGGTGGCTCGAACGCGCCCTGCTGCTCATCTCGGGCATCTGGTTCGTCAACCTGGTCAACTTCATGGACGGTCTCGACTGGATGACCGTGGCCGAAGTGTTGCCGGTTACGGCCGGTCTTGTCCTGCTGTCGGCTTTCGGCGCCTTGCCGCCACATGGCACCCTGCTCGCACTTTCACTGTTTGGAGCGATGCTGGGATTTGCGCCGTTCAACCGTCCCGTCGCCCGCCTGTTTCTGGGCGACGTCGGCAGCCTGCCGCTCGGATTGCTGATCGGCTATCTGCTCGTCCTGTTGGCCGGACAAGGCCACGTCATCGCAGCCCTGTTGCTGCCGCTTTACTATCTCGCCGACGCCACGGTCACGTTGTTGCGCCGGCTGGGCAATGGCGAACAGGTCTGGCAGGCGCATCGCAGCCATTTCTATCAGCGCGCGACCGATAACGGCTTCACGGTCCGACGAATTGTCGGGCGCGTTTTTGCGGTCAATCTGGTGCTTGTCGCCTTGGCCGTGATTTCGGTGCAGTTGCAGGGAATGGGCGCGCAAATTGCAACACTGGTTGCAGGACTCCTGCTGGTCGCCTGCCTTCTTGTCACATTCAGCCGAGGCCGCGGCTGATGCGCGTGCTGGTCACCGGCGCGTCGGGCTTTGCCGGCCGGGCGCTGGTGGCGGCTATGGCCGAGCGGGGCACGAAGGTGCGCGGCGCCGCACGCCGTCCCGCCGGCATCCCGTCCTCGCCCTTTGTCGAAGCGGTCTATTTGCCGGATCTGGCATCCGACATCGACTGGGGGCCGCTGCTCGAGGATGTTGGTGCCGTCGTGCATCTTGCCGGCATTGCGCATGCCGGCTCAGGAATTGCGCAGATCCGATACGATCGCGTGAACCGCACCGCTACGGACCGGCTGGCGCAAGCCTGCGCGACCCGCAATATCCGGCTGGTCTTCATATCGTCGATCCGCGCACAGACCGGCCCATCGTCGGACCATATCCTGACCGAACAAGACCCGCCCCGTCCGAGCGACGCCTATGGCCGTTCGAAACTGGCCGCGGAAGACGCCATCCGGGTCAGCGGCGCGCCCTTCACCATTCTGCGGCCGGTCGTGATGTATGGTCCCGGAGTGAAAGGCAATCTCGCGACCCTGTTGCGGCTGGTCGACACATCGCTACCATTGCCTTTCGCCAGCCTGACCCATGGGCGCTCGCTGCTGGCCGTCGATAATCTCACGTCCGCGATCCAGCATGTGCTGAACGACGCGCGGACCGCGGGAGCGACCTACATCGTCGCGGATGAAAAACCCGTCGGTCTAGCTGACATCCTTGCCATTCTGCGCGCAGCATTGAACCGGAATCCGCGCCTGTTTGCGTTATCGCCAGCATTTTTATCATCAGCCTTGAAAGTCTGCGGTCACAGCGACGTGTGGGAACGTATCGGCGGGGGACTAGTGGCGGATGCTGCCAAATTGCGCGCCACGGGCTGGCGTCCCGTCATCGACACCAAGGCCGGGCTCGCCGCGATGGCTCAGGCCGCCTCACCACGGAAATCCGGCACCGCATCGCGCAGCACACCGTAAATCACCGACCGCTCCTCGCGCGACAACCCCTGATCGAGCGTCGCAAGCCAGGCGCGCATGGTCTCCATCGACGGCGTCACCGGTCGCGCCGCGACCACGCCGGCCACTCCGATGTCCGCCGTCGGCTCTTCCCGCGCGAACAGGATTTCATGCAAGCGCTCGCCCGGCCGGATACCGGTAAAGGTGATGTCAATGTCGCGTCCTGGCTCAAGCCCTGACAGGCGGATGATCCGCTCGGCGAGGTCCAGGATTTTGACGGGCTGCCCCATGTTGAGCACGTAGACCGCGACATCGGACTGCTCCGACGACAGCGCGTGACTCGATGCAGTCACCACCAGATCGCAGGCCTCGCGAATGGTCATGAAATAGCGAACCATATCGGGATGCGTGACGGTCACCGGTCCGCCGGCTTCGATCTGCGCCTTGAACTTGGGGACCACTGAACCGTTTGAGGCCAGAACGTTGCCGAAGCGTACCGAGATCATGCGCATCGGCGGCTTGCCACCATCGTTGCGCCGGGTGAATTGCTGATCCAGCGCCTGACAATACATTTCTGCAAAACGCTTGGTGGCGCCTAGCACGGAAACTGGCTCGATGGCCTTGTCGGTCGAGATCATCACCATCCCGGCGGCCCCGGCGGTATGGGCAGCATCCGCGACATTCACCGAACCGAACACGTTGGTCTTGACGCCCTCGCCCCAGTCACGCTCAAGGAGCGGAACGTGTTTCAGCGCCGCAGCATGAAATACAAGATCGGGCTTGAAGTCGGTAAACAGGCGGATGATGCGCTCGCGATCGCGCACATCGGCGAGCCGGCCTTCGATCTGTGCCATCGCCTGTTTAGTGGCCAGCGTCTCCAGCACGGCATGCAAGGCCGGTTCGGAATTCTCGATCACCAGCAACCGCGAGGCGCCAAAAGTGACGATGCGATCGCAGATTTCGGCGCCGATCGAACCGCCGCCGCCGGTGACCACGACCGACTGACCCTTGATGAAGTCTTCGAGACGGTGGTAGTCGATCTTCACGCTCGGCCGCAGCAGAAGATCCTCGACCGCGACCGGCGCCAGCCGCAACGCCTCGCCGCCGTCTTCAAGCGAGGGCAGCCGGCTGGTCGTGAGCCCCAGCCGCCGCGCCTTCATCAGGATCGTTTCGGGCTTTGAATCCGGCTCAAAGGCCGAAGGTGTCAGCACCACACGCATCACCTGGGTGCCGCGATCGGCGAGGTCGCCCACCGCTTTCTCGATATGGTCGAAGCCGCCAAGCACGCGTATGCCGCGGATCGATTGGCCCTGATCGGCCGCCGAAGGCGACAGAATGCCGACCGGCCAGGTCTTCTTGACGGCGCCGCTTTCGATCGCGCGCAAGAGGACCTCGGCGTCGGCCGCGCGCCCCAGAATCAGGGTCGGCACGGAGTCCGATGCCTTGGCCTGCTGCCGCGTGCGGGAATAGCGGAAATAGCGATAGGCGACGCGCGGTCCGCCCAGAAAAAACATCTGGAGGAACCAGTAGAGAACGATTGTCGTCTTGCCGAAGAAGAAGGTGCCGTAGAGGTTCGGCGCGAACAGAATGTAGTCGAGAACCAGAAGCGACAATGCGAGCACCGTCGCCGAACGGAAGATGTTGAAGAGATCAGGCAACGACGCAAACCGCCACTTTGCGTCGTCCAGATGAAAGAACGAATAGACGATACCGGCATAGATCACGACGCCGGGCACGATATAGACGAGCCAGTCCGACCGCTGGGCGAGTCCATCAGCCTCGAAGCGCAGGTAGAAGCTCGCCAGGATAGCGACGGCCGTAGCCAGCAGGTCATGCGCCACAATGAGAGCTTTGCGAGCAGTCAATTTCTGAAAACCCAACATGGATGACCGGCGGCCGGCACGGTATTGGCGGATTTCATAGCGGCGTTTGTCCGATCACGCCACCCTTACCCTTGTCAGATGGGCCAAGTGCCTGATCCAGTGCCTCAATAACCCTGGAGGCCGGAAGTTCATCCAGACACTGGCTATAGCTATCCAGCTGCCGCAAGCAGCCTTCCAGCTGGCACGGCATGCAAGGCAACGGATTTTGCAGCAGCCACACATTTCCACGCTGCTGGATCGTATCCGCCTTGGCCCAGGGGTTACCCAGCCCATCGTGCGGCCATGGGCCCCAGACTCGCGGATCGGTTGGCCCATAGAGCGCAACGGTCGGACAGCCCGTCGCCGCCGCCAGATGGGTCACGGAGGTATCCGGTCCTGCATAGACTTTGGCCCCTGCCAGAAGCGTCGAGAGTTCCGGCCAGCCAAGTTGTCCGTCAAGACGGCGCAATGAAACCTCGATATCCCGCCAGACGTCGTCCAGATAGGCGCGTTCCGCCGCGCCCGGTCCGCCAGTCACAACGATGTCGAGTCCGCGTCCCGCCAGGTGGCGCGCAACGCTGCGCCAGCCCTCGCGATGCCACTGCTTGTAACGGAAGAACGGTGCGGCATGGATCACGGCATAAGGCCCAGCCGGAATGACCGCGTCTGGCAGACGCGACGATGGCGTGACCATTTGCGCGACCGGCTCGATGCCGAGCAATTCCGCGAGCAACAGATTTTCTTCCACCCGGTGGCGAACACCGCTCATGGTCATCGCGCGATCAAAGAGCAGACGAAATATGCGCCCGCTGAGCCGTGGCTGGACCGGCCCGACCCGTGTCCGTCCGGCGAACAGAGCAAATAATGTCGGGCGGTCGCCGGCCTGGGTGGATACCGCCAAATCATATTGGCGCCAGAGCCGTCCGGCGAGTTCCAGGCTCTCCAAAAAGCTCGCTGGTTGCGGCATCGCAAGCACGTTGGTGATATCCGGATTGCCATCGAGGATCGCCACCGTGTCCGCAAAAACAAGCGCGTCGATATCGGCGTCCGGCCAGGCGCGGCGAATACTGCGAATCAACGGAGTGGTCAGCAGAACGTCGCCCAATCGGCGCAGAGCCACCACCAGAATGCGCGGGCGCGGCGAAAGAGCGATCCGGTCCATCTAGGCGCGTGCAGCCGCTTCGATTGGCGGCTTGACCGGTTCGGTCACGCCTTCACGCCGGGCCAGGATCAGGCCGCCGGCAACGCCGACACCGAAAACATAAAGCCACCCCTGCGCGAAATCGAACAGATGGGAGTTGAACAGCGATCCGACGACGTTCTGCGTCACGACAACAATTCCGATCCATGCCACCAGGCCGTCGGCACGAAACAGCAACGCATGCGCGATCCACATCGCAACGAGAAGAAGGCCACCGACCAATCCGATCTGCACGGCCACTGCCAGAAACTGGTTGTGGGGGTTGCTCGAGACCAGCGAAGACGCTCCCTCACCGCCCGACGCCACGCGAGCGAACAGCGACCGGGTCGAACCGGTGCCATGTCCCAGCACGGGGGCCTCCGCGACGAAAGCGGCCGACTTCTTCCAGAATTCGATGCGCTCGCCTGCCGACGTGCGCTGGTTTTCGGTTTGATACATCCGGATCTCATTGGCCAGATTGCCGAGCCGCAAGCGCAAATAGTCCGAAGACACCCAGAGCAGTCCCGCCAATACAACACCACCGGCCAGAATCGCGCAAATGCCCTTCCAGCGAAAACACTTCAGGGCGAACAAGGTAAGCAGAACCGGAACAGTGAGCAGCGCCGTGCGGCTGGTCGCCACGAACATGATGTTGACGATGAATGCGACCGACAGGCCGAGAAAGACGGCGGCGGATATGAAATTTCGCGCATGTAACGCGTCACGCGCGAGATAAAGCAGGATGAACGCGCTGACGATGAACAGCGCCGCTTGAATGAGATAATCCTTGACCGGCACGCCCGGATTTTTTGCCCAAGACCAGAGCAGGAATTGTGGCGAGAGATAGCTTCCGGTCGATATCACCAGCAGGACGGCGCAGGAGACCAGAAAGCCCGTCAATATCCATTGCCCCCTTGCAGAACGCCGGAATTGAACGAAAAGCAATGGCAACACAAGCAACTTGAGAAATCCCGACAGACCGCGGATCTGCTCCGCGAAGGGGGCCACCGACCACAGCATTCCGAGCGCACCGGCGATAAAAAGAAGCATCGGAAGATAGGCTGCGGGCCGGCCCAACACATCGCGCAGCTCGTCGCGCCGCAAGGTCAATATCAGCACTACGAGCCAGGCACCGATCAGAATGCCGGTCGCCGATGTGGACCATGGCAGCGAGACCACAACCCCGACAGCAAGGGCATCAGCCAAATCTCTCAGGCGAGCATGGCTCTGTCCTTGCACCGTCGCGATCATGCCGGGGCCTGCTCTTTCACCGGCGCCGCAACGGCAGACAAACCTCGCTGCGCCTTGACGCGATTGTCCGCGCGCACAGAATCGAGCTTGCGGTCATTATCAGGCAGCCACGAACGGTCCGCCGCCGGGTGCCACAGGTGCAGGACGCCGGTTGCGAAGACACCGTCCTTGCGGCGAATGCCGGCATGCAGCAGCCGCACCAGCAGATCGGAATCTTCCCGCCCCCAGCCGGAATAGTCGGAATCGAAGCCATCGACCCGATCGAGATCCGACCGCCAGATTCCGAGGTTGCAGGAGCGAGCGCCACGCCATGCACGCCAGCGCAACTTACGCAGCGGACCAAGCGGCAGGCGCACCAGCGGCACCGTGCGGTTGATGCCGCCTTGCGCGCGTTCGCGCGTCCAAGCCCGGTAACTCCACGTTTCAGCGTCGAGCTTGTCGCGCAGAATCGTCGCCGTCAGGTCCTCGGACAGAAGAATGCGATTGCCGGTGACAAACCATCCCTCCTCGGAGAGCTTGCGATGCACGGCGACGAAATCGCGGCGAGCGATGCAGTCGCCGTCAAGAAAAATGCAATACGCGCCACGGCTGGCGACAATCGCCCGATTGCGGATTTCGGCTGCGCGGAAACCCAGCCGTTCCTGCCACACATGCAGCAAAGGGCGTCCCAATCGACCCTTCCAGGATTCGATCAGCTTCGCCGTCGCAGGACCTGAGCCGTCATCGGCGACGATCACCTCGAAATCGCGATCGGTCTGACGCGACAGCGAGCGCAGGACTGCGTCGAGCGCGTCCTCGCGATTGCAGGTCGTCACAATAATCGAGATCAGATCAGCCACCCTGCCGCCCCTTCAGCCATGCCTTCATGTAACGATAATACGTTCCTTCGGCATTCGCGACCGCCAACAGAAAGCCCTCCCGGCCGTCCAGAAACCCAAGACGTAGAAAATATGTCCGCATGAAGGACCACCAGCCGCGCAGAATGCCGGTCATGAAGCCGACGCGACGGCCGGATTCCACCGTCATCTCCGCCCCGGCCGTTGAATAACGGTCCATCCGCGACAGGGCATCTTCCAGTCTTTCCACCGGATGATGGATAAGCGGCTCCGACAGGCGCCGCACGATGCCCTCGCAGACCACGCGCTCATGCACCAAATCGTCGGAAAAGCGCGCCCGTCCCCTGCGGAATAGCCGCAGCACGTGATCAGGATACCAGCCAGAATGGCGCATCGGCCGGCCGCAAAAGGTGGACAGCCTCGGCATCTCGTAGCCATCGACCTGCCCGACGGCGATCGCCTCCCTGATCTGTCTCGTCAGTGCCGGGGACACACGCTCATCGGCATCGAGCGAGAGCACCCACTCGCCCGTTGCCAGCGACAGCGCGAAATTCTTTTGCGGGCCAAAACCCCGCCACGCATGCGACACGACGCGGGCCCCCCTGGCTTCCGCCAGCCGGATTGTGTCATCGGTGCTGCCGGCATCCACGACGATACGCTCATCGCAGAAGGCCAGACTGTCGAGGCAGTCCTCGATCCTGGCGGCTTCGTTCTTGGTGATCACGATGGCGGACAGGCGCGTCATCTGCTGCTCACCTCGTTGCGGGCGTCAAGCGGTCGCGCAGCCGGCGTCTGGCATCGCGTAGGTTGCGAAACGGCAGACCAAGATAATATTTCCTCAAAATCTGCCACCGCCCCACCCAGTCGATCGCAGGCGCCATCGCTTGCGGGACATACCACCCGTTCAGACCGGTGCGCCGCATCAGCCGATAGCCGGATCTGGTCAAGAAGCGGTGCTTATCGAGGCCGGTGACGTGATCTTCGAGCAGGATCAATCGCGGTTGCCAGTGCGCAAAATCGAACCCGCGCAGGACGTCCAGTTCGTGTCCCTCCACATCGACCGACAGAAGGTCGATGGGGCGCGGGGCTTTCGCTTCGTTCAGGATATCGTCCAGCGTCCGGACCGGCACTTCGATCGCCTGTTCCGGACGCAAGCCGGTTACCGCAAGATTCGGATCAAAGGAGGAGTAAGGCCCGAGCACATAGAGCGTCATGCGGCTTCCGGCGCGGTCCGGAGACGAACACGCGGCTTCGAACACCTGCGAGGAACGCATCCTGCGGAGTTTGTCCGCCAGATCGGGCTGCGGCTCCACCAGCACGCCGGTCCAGCCGGCCCGTTCGAGATGAAAGCTTTGCGATTCCTTTTCCGGCTCGTTGGCGCCGACTTCGACGAAATAACCAGGTTTGAGTCCGAGAAAATCGCGGACAAGACCGGCCTCCTGTTCTGGTGGAAAGATCGCAGCCACAACCGGAAATCCCTGTAACACTCAGCCCTTGGCCGAGACGCGCGAACGCGACACGATATTGGTGGTGGAATGGCCGGGCACGATGTCGACCAGCACGATCTCGCCACCATGCGCCTCCACGAAGTCACCGCCGACAACCTGCTCGCGCGAATAATCCGCGCCCTTGACCAGAACTGTCGGACGCACCCTTTCAATCAGCTTTTGCGGAGTGTCTTCCTCGAAAATCACGACCAGATCGACGGCTTCCAGCGCCGCCAGAACTTCGGCGCGGGCGTGCATATCCTGCACCGGGCGCCCCTCGCCCTTCAGTCGCGTCACAGATGCATCGCTGTTCAGGCCCAGGACAAGACGGTCGCAGGCCGCGCGCGCCTGCGCCAGAAGGCGCACATGACCGGGATGCAGGATGTCAAAACAGCCGTTGGTGAAACCAATGCGCAAGCCCTGCCGCCGCCATTGCGCCAGCCGGTCCTCGAGCTGCGACCAGTCGAACAATATTTTCTCTTCCGGTGCCAGCGACGACGCCGGCAGCAGGCGTGCGCGCAACTCGGAGAGCGACACCGTCGCCGTGCCCCGCTTGCCGACCACGACGGCCGCCGCCGCATTGGCGGCGCGCATGGCCGGCTCGAAATCCGCTTCGGCGGCCAGCATCGCTGCGAGCACGGCGATCACGGTGTCGCCGGCACCCGAAACATCGCGAATTTTCACCGCATAGGCCGGCACATGCACGGGCTCTTCGCCCTTCACCACCAGCGTCATACCCTCGTCGCTGCGGGTGACCAGCATGGCGTCGCAATCCACGTTCGCGCACAATTCGACTGCAGCCGCCACCACATCCGCATCGCCGGCGACATCGCGCCGCACGGCGTCGGCGAGTTCCTTGCGATTGGGCGTGATCAGGGTCGCACCGCGGTAAATCGCGTAATCGTTGCCCTTCGGATCCACGATGACTGGCGTTCCGGCGTTTCTCGCGGCATCGATTACGGCGCGGACGACGCTTTTTGTCAGAACGCCCTTGGCATAATCCGACAACACCACCGCGCTTGCTCTCGGCAAAACCTTCAAGACGCCCTCGATCAAGGCTGTCTCGATCTCCCCGGACACCGGCGACGCCGCTTCCCAATCCGCGCGCAGCAGATGCGTCGAATAATGTTCCGAGACGAAACGCACCTTGCGGGTGGTCGGCCGCGAGCGATCGACCACCAGAAACGCCTCGATACCCGGCTCCGATGACAGCAATGTCTTCAATGTGCGCCCGGCATCGTCATCGCCCACCACGCCGACAAACAGGCAGGATGCGCCGATCCCGGCGATGTTGCGCGCAACGTTGCCGGCGCCGCCAATGATGATATCGCTTCGCTTGACCCGGATGACCGGCGCAGGTGCTTCCGGCGAGATACGTGCCACATCGCCATAGACGAAATCGTCCAGCATCAGGTCCCCGATGCAGAGCACCGTCATGCCTGCGAGCTTGCCCAGTTGCTGGTCAACATTGAGCATCAGCGATACCGGTCCTGACGATCGAGATATTGCGTGACATAGCGGGTCACGGCGTCTTCAAGCGGCGTAAAGCCGGCATTGTAGCCCGCCTTGCGCAGATGCTCGACCTCGCTCTGGGTGAAATACTGATAGCTGCCGCGAATCTGCTCCGGCATGTCGACATATTCGATATTCGGTCCACGACCGAGCGCGGCAAACATCGCCTCGATCATGTCGCGAAAACTGCGCGCTTGGCCCGTGCCAACATTGAACAGGCCGGATACCTTCGGCGTCTCCAATAGCCAGCGGACCACGGCCACCACATCGTCGACATAGATGAAATCCCGGCGCTGATCGCCGTCAGCGATGCCCGGCTTATGCGACTTGAACAGCCGCACCGGCTTGCCGGCCTTGGCTTCGTCAAAAACGCGGCACAGCACGCTGGCCATTGTGCCTTTGTGATATTCGTTCGGGCCGAAGACATTAAAGAATTTCAGGCCGGCCCATTGCGGCGGCAGTTTCATTCCCTTCGCCTGACGCGCGATCAGCGCCTGATCGAACAGATGCTTGCTCCAGCCGTAGAGATTCATCGGCCGCAATGTCTTGAGTACGCCCGGCGCGGCGTCATCTGCAAAGCCCTGGTCGCCATCGCCATAGGTCGCCGCCGAGGACGCGTAGATGAACGTCGTGCGCGTGTCGGTGCACCAGTCGAGCAATTGCAGCGACAGGCGGAAATTGGTGTCCAGAACCAGATCGCCGTCTGTCGCCGTGGTCGAGGATATAGCGCCCATATGGATGACGGCCTCGAGCTTGCGGCCGTCCAGCCAGCGGAACAGATCGGCGGGTGGCACCATGTCGGCCAATTGCCGTTTGGCCAGATTCCGCCACTTCCCGTCCGAGCCAAGGAGGTCGTTGACCACGATTTCGCTGCGTCCGGCCTCGTTAAGGCTGGCGACGATATTCGATCCAATGAAACCGGCTCCGCCGGTGACCAAAATCATGAACGCAACACCCCGCCGCCACCGCCCGGCCTCTGGGGTCTCCTTTGCCCCAGCGGGCCCTGCGGCGCAACTTCGGAGCGTTAAGGCAGTAAATACGCTGGCGGCCAGCGATAAAGCGGGGCATGACTCGACAGGGCTGATCCGGACCGGCTACGCGGTCAGACGTAAACTTACTCTCAAATTAATGAACTAAGGTTCATTTTTATAAGAATGAACTCTAATTCGAGCTCCAGCCAGAACCTGCCCTGCGGCCAGCCTATGTCAGCCGACCAAAGTCCGATTCTGATCATCCCGTATATGTGGATCGGCGATTTCGTCCGTTCCCATTCGGTGGTCAGATTGTTGAAGGCACGCTGGCCGAGCCGGCCAATCGATTTCCTGACCACGCAGCTCTGCGCCCCCCTGCTCGATTTCATGCCGGGGGTTCGCAAGGGCATCGTCCAGGATCTGCCGCGCGGGCGGCTGCCACTGGGACAATACTGGAGACTGGCGCAGCGTTTCCGCACCGAGAATTATGGCACCGTTCTGGTCATGCCGCGGACCTGGAAGGCGGCGCTGACACCCTTCCTTGCAGGCATCCCAGAACGCACCGGTTTTGCCGGAGAAGCCCGCTTTGGACTGATCAACGACCTGCGCTGGGGCGAGCGCAAGCTGGAACGCATGATTGATTGCTTTGGTGCGCTCGCGCTGCCCAAGGGCGCCGCCCTGCCCCCCGACTGGCCGCTGCCGCATGTCCAGGTATCCGACGCCGAAGTTGCGGACTGGCACCGCCGCTGGTCGCTGCGGTCCGATGACCGCCCGGCGGTCGCGATGGCGCCAGGCGCGGTCGGCCCCGGCAAGGCCTGGCCGCCGGAATTCTATGCCGAACTGGCAAGGCGCCTGACAGCGGAGGGAATCGCGGTCTGGGTGCTGGGCGGGCCAAACGAGAAAGCCATCGCCACCGGCATCGTCCAGGCTGGCGGCGCTCTGGTCCACGATCTGACCGGGAACGACCTGGGCAACGCCATCATAGCACTCAAGGCCGCAACGGCTGCCGTGACCAACGATTCCGGCCTGATGCATATCGCGGCGGCGATCGGCACCCCGACGGTCGCGATCTTCGGTCCGACCTCGCCGCGGCTCTGGGCGCCGCTGAATCCGCTGGCCGCCGTGATCGAGCCGGACGGTGCCTATGCCGATGTGAAGCAGCGCAACACCAGCGCAGTGCCGGTGGACCTTGTCTATGCGGCCGTGAAGACCGCACTGAAACCGTGAAGGCAGATCGCTTGCACCGCACCCATTCGCCCGTTACCAAATATCGGTCAGGACTTTCATGAACGATCCGCTTGCAGACGTCGTGGGTTATTTCCGCCGCTCGCGCGAGGTGCTGGACCGCGCCGCGGTGGACAATAATTTCCTGTCGTCGATCGTCGCGATCGCAGTCGGCATCGCGCAGTCGCTCGGCAGCGGGGGAAAGATCCTGCTGGCGGGCAATGGCGGCAGTGCCGCCGACGCCCAGCACATCGCGGCAGAAATGCTGTCACGCTTCAAATTCGACCGCAATCCGCTGCCCGCCATTGCCCTCACCACCGACACATCGGTGCTGACGGCGATCGGAAACGATTATGGCTTCGACCATATATTCGAGCGCCAGATCCGCGGTCTCGGCCGCAAGGGCGATGTGTTAGTCGCCATTTCAACCTCCGGCCGCTCACCAAACGTGATTGCCGCGCTGAAGGCGGCCCGCGAGATCGGGCTGATCAACGTCGGGTTCACCGGGGCGGGCGGCGCCGCAATGAAACCGCTATGCGATGTGATGCTGGCTGTGCCGGCGGAAGAAACCGCCTTGGTCCAGCAGGTGCATATCACCGCGGCGCACGCGATTTGCGATCTGGTCGAACGCAATCTGTTCAAGGCACCGATCTAGGGCGGCTCACATGACGGATGTCCGCAAACCCGCCGCTTTCCTGGATCGCGACGGCGTGCTGAACCGCGACGACGGCTATATCGGCACGATCGAACGTTTCCGCTGGATGAAAGGCGCGGCCAGCGCCGTGCGCAAGCTCAACGACGCCGGCTATCTGGTGTTTGTGATCTCGAACCAGTCCGGCGTGGCGCGGGGCATGTTCACCGAGCGCGATGTCGACGATCTGCATGTCTGGATGCGAGACCAACTCGGCAACGAAGGCGCCCGCATCGACGACATTCGCTATTGCCCATTCCATCCCGACGCACCACTGCCGGCCTATCGTATCGATTCCGACTGGCGCAAACCGAAGCCCGGCATGCTGCTCGACCTGATGCAGCACTGGCCGGTCGAGACCGGCGGCAGCTTTCTGATCGGCGACAAGGACACCGATCTGCGCGCCGCCGACGCCGTCGGTATCAGCGGGTTTCTGTTCGAGGGCGGCGACCTGTCTGTCTTTGTCGATCAGTGCTTGTCGGACAGAACGCGACGATAGACATCGACTATCTTCGCAGCTTCCGCGTCCACGCCGAATTCTGTCTCAACGCTCTCACGCGCACGTTGGCCCATCGCTACCGCGCTCGCCGGTTCGCGCATCAACGGCTCAAGCGCCGCGGCCAGCGCATCGGCATCGCCGGCCGGCACCAGCAAGCCGGTCTCGCCATCGCGCACGACCTTCTCGGCGGCTCCTGCGCGCGCGGCTACCAAGGCGTTGCCTGACGCCAACGCTTCCAGCAGCGTCAGACCGAAGCCTTCATTGCGGGATGTGAAGGCGTAAATGAGGATGCGCTGATACCAGCGCGGCACCTCGTCGATCGGCAACTCGCCAAGAAAGATGACGCGATCCGCCAACCCCGCTACCCTGACCTGCTCCTTCAGCTTGCCTTCGAAACCGCGCTGGTCCGAAGTTACTTCACCGACCACCACGGCGCAAAAATCCGGATATTTCGGCAGCAGCCGGCACATTGCCTCGACAAAGACGTCCGTGCCCTTCTGCGCCCGCACGCGACCAAAACAGCCAATGGCATGACGGCCCGGCAAGCCCGTCGCCGCAAAAACCGCGTCGCGATCGGACGGCGACGCATAACGCGCGGTGTCGATGCCGTGCATGATGACGACATGCGGCACCGTCAAATACGAGGCCGACGCATCGCTGGTTGCAATGACCGCGTCCATGCGCCTCAGCAGCATGCGCGTGGTCCATGTGTGTTGCCGCTGCGCAGCCGAAGTGAAGACCAGCTTCAGCGGCCAGCCCAGCGCCCGCAACAGCACACCTAGCATCATCTCGTTGTTGCGGCGGGCATGCCAGACCACCGGCTTCGGACGTCGCCACAGCCTCAGCAAGCCGCCGAATGTCAGGCGGTGAAGGCCTTCAGGCGCATCGGACCCGAACCAGATCGCAGGCAACAGCCGGGCGATCCGCGGCGCGACCATGCGATTGGTCGCGGTCACGCCGGAATAGCGCCAGTGCAGATTGGGAATTATGACGGCGGGATCGGTCAAGGCGGGTGTCCGACGGGTGCAAATCATGGCCTTGCCCTGAGGCTCATGGCCTCAGGTGCGATGCAGAGGATTACTCATTTTTTCACCCTCCGTCCCCTACAATGATCCCGATTCTGGCAGGAGGCATCGGCTCATGGCCGTTCTTGTGACCGGCGGCGCCGGCTATATCGGCAGCCATATGGTTTACGCGCTCGCGGACGCGGGCGAAGACGTCGTCGTGCTCGACAACCTGTCGACCGGCTTCCGCTGGGCCTTGCCGAAGAATATCCCGCTCTACGAGGGTGACACCGGCGACGAGAAACTGGCACTGCAGATCATCGCGCGGCACGATATCAACGCCATCATCCATTTTGCCGCCTCGATCGTGGTCCCGGATTCGGTCGCGGATCCGCTCGGCTATTATCGCAACAACACCGCCAATTCCCGCACCCTGATCGAAGCCGCGGTGAAAGGCGGCGTGCACCATTTCATCTTCTCCTCGACGGCCGCGGTCTACGGCAATCCGGACATCGTGCCGGTTCCGGAGGACGCGCCGACCGTCCCGATGTCGCCCTATGGCTGGTCAAAGCTGATGACCGAAATCATCCTGCGCGACACCGCCCACGCGCACCCGTTGCGGTATGGCGTGCTGCGCTATTTCAATGTCGCGGGCGCCGATCCCGCGATGCGGACCGGGCAGTCCACGCCGGCGGCGACGCATCTGATCAAGGTCGCGGTGCAGACGGCACTGGGCCTGCGCAAGAAGATGGACGTGTTCGGGACCGATTATCCGACGCCGGACGGCACCTGCATCCGGGATTACATCCATGTCAGCGACCTGGTCGCCGCACATTCCGACGCCCTGTCTTATTTGCGGGCGGGCGGCGATTCCGTCACCCTGAACTGCGGTTATGGCCGCGGCTTCTCGGTGCTGGACGTCATCGATACCGTGAAAAAGGTTTCCGGCGTCGATTTCCGAGTCGACCTCGCTCCGAAACGCGCGGGCGACCCGGCCCGGATTGTAGCGGCCAGCGACCGGGCCCGGCATCTCCTCAAATGGACCCCGCGTTTTGACGATCTCTCCGTCATTGTTTCCCATGCCCTGCAATGGGAGCAAAAACTGAGAAAAAACAACGCCTAAGCTCTTGTTTACAGCCAGGAGGCTTGAATTCTCCACGCCGGACGGGCATGGAACGGGTCTCGACACCCGCGCGCGCCCTTGTCAGGAAGCTGCGGGGCCATAACAAAAATCGGCCTCTTCGCAGAGCGTCCCCCGAGCGCCAATCAGGAGCGCGCATGCCGCAATCCAAACTGGATCAGCAAACGGCCTATGAACTGATCCGCCGGCTTGTGACCGAGTATGGCGCCAAGCACTGGAAGAAATATGCCGTTGCATTCTTCCTGATGGCGATCGCGGCCGGCGGCACCGCGCTGACCGCCTATCTGATGGGCACCATCGTCAACAAAGCCTATGTCGACCGGAGCTTTTCCGCCATCGTCGTCATCGGCATCATCACAATCGTCATTTTTACGACGCGCGGCATCGCCACCTACGGGCAGGCCGTGATCCTGTCGCGCATCGGCAACAGCATCATCGCTGAAAACCAGCGCAAGCTGTTCGACCGGCTGATGAACCAGAATCTCGGTTTCTTTGCCGAACGCCATTCCTCGGAGTTCCTGCACCGTCTCTCCACCGGCGCCAATGCCGCAACGGGCGTGCTCAACATGCTGATCACGGCGGTCGGCCGCGATCTGCTGTCGTTGATCGGCCTCGTCGCGGTGATGGTGATCCAGGATCCCTTCATGTCGCTGTTCGCGTTCGTGATCGCGCCGCCGGCCTTGTGGATGGTGCGCAAGCTGGTGAAGCGTATTCGCAATGTCGCCAAAGCGCATTTCACCGGCGGTACGCGCCTGTTCGAAACCCTGCATGAGACGATCCAGGGCATCCGTATCGTCAAGGCGTTCACGCTCGAGGACCGGCTCCGCAAGCGCTATTACGACAACGTCGCGATCGTCGAGCACGAATCCAACAAGATGGCGCGCGTTTCCAATCGCTCCAGCCCACTGATGGAAACTTTGGCCGGCGTATCGATCGCGCTCGGTGTTATCTATGGCGGCTATCGGACGATCGAGATGAGCGCGACGCCGGGCGAGTTTTTCTCCTTCATCACGGCATTCCTGCTCGCGTACGAGCCGGCCAAGCGGCTGGCGCGCCTGAATATCGAATTGAACGCCGGGCTGGTCGGCGTGCGCCAGCTGTTCGACATCATCGACGCTCCATCGACCGAACCGGTGGATGATGACAAACCGAATCTGCGCATCGACAAGGCCCAGGTCGAATTCAAGGAAGTCGGTTTCGGCTATCGTGAAGGCCAGCCGGTCTTGCGCGGATTATCGTTCACCGCGGATGCCGGCCAGATGACGGCACTGGTCGGCCCGTCCGGCGGCGGAAAGTCCACAATTTTGAACCTCATCCTGCGGCTCTATGAAGCGCAATCCGGCATCATCGCCATCGACGGGCAGAATATCGCGGATGTCTCGCGACACTCGCTGCGCCGGCAAATCGCCTATGTCGGGCAGGACGTGTTCCTGTTTCACGGGACCATCCGCGACAATATCGGCTTTGGCAGGGACGATGCGACCGAGGACGAGATCGTCGCCGCGGCGAAAGCCGCCAATGCGCATGACTTCATTCTGTCTTTCCCGAAGGGATACGACACCCAGGCCGGGGAACAGGGGCTGCAACTCTCCGGCGGTCAGCGGCAACGGATCGCCGTTGCGCGCGCGCTGATCAAGGACGCGAAGCTCATCCTGCTCGACGAGGCGACCGCCGCGCTCGATTCCGAATCCGAACGCGCCGTGCAAGATGCCATCGCGCATTTGACGCAAGGGCGCACGACCATCGTGATCGCACACCGCCTGCACACCGTGGCTCATGCCGACCGCATCTATGTCATCGAGAACGGCGTGGTGGCTGAATCGGGGCGCCACGAAGAGCTGTTGCGCAAGAGCGGGCGCTATGCGTCGTTTTATCGCCTGCAACTGCAGAACGAGGCGCCGGACCAGGCAGTCGCGGTATCCGCATAATTTTTTGCAAGGGAAGAAGAACCAATGGCTGAATATGTCATCATTCCGCCCCCGCAGGCCGCGCTCGCGGTTCAGGGGAGCGACAAGCTGTTTCCGGTGCGCCGCATCTGGTGTGTCGGACGCAACTACATTGAACATATCCGCGAGATGGGACAGGACGAACGGGCGCCCCCGTTCTTCTTTGCCAAGCCGGCCGACGCCGTGGTTCCGGACGGCAGCGTGGTGCCCTATCCCTCGCTGACCAAGGACATGCATCACGAAGTCGAACTCGTGGTGGCGCTGAAATCCGGCGGAATCAATATCAAGCCGGAAAAGGCCAATGACTGCATCTGGGGCTACGGCGTGGGCATCGACCTCACCCGCCGCGACCTGCAGATCGCCTCGCGCGACGTCAAGCGCCCGTGGGAAGTCGGCAAGGCGTTTGACGCGTCCGCGCCCTGCGGACCGCTGGCCCCGGCGTCCAAGATCGGTCATCCGACCAAGGGCCGTATCGCGCTGAAAGTGAACGGCACGGTGAAGCAGGAAGGCGACCTCGAACAGATGATCTGGAATATTCCGGAAACAATCTGGAAATTGTCGGAAATGGTGGAACTCGCCGCCGGCGACATCATCATGACCGGCACACCGGCCGGAGTCGGAGCCCTGGTCCCCGGCGACAAGGTCGAATGCGAGGTCGCGGGCGTCGGCTCGCTGAATATCTCGATCGGACCGCGCCGCGGCTGATCCCGGCCGCCAAGTCGATAGCCGGCCGTGCGCTGCGCGGCCGGCTTTCTTCGCTACACTTTGAGATAAATCGTCTTCAAAACGCAGAGTCGGGCTTCACATATCACAGTTAGCTTCCGGGCTTGAACACCGCAACAGATCCAGATCGCTGGACCGCGGTGAACCGGAGTAGCGAGATGAATGTGAACTCAATTGGCGTCGTGTCCATCGCGACGACAACCGCGACGCCAAGCCAGGCCACCCAACCGGCCGTCGAGGAGCCCAATGAATTGGCAAGCTCCGAGGTACAGGCGCCGCCGCCGCCGGGTCTCGGTCAGGTCGTCGACAAGACGGTGTAAATGGCGCAAGCTGCGAAGATCTTCGGAAAAACGCCACCCGCTTGGGTGGCGTTCTCTTTTGCGGAATGCATCACGCGGCCGGCTTGATCAGTCCTTCCGCCTTCATGGCCTCCTGCACTTTCGGGCGTGCTTTGACGCGATCCATGAAGGCCTTCAGATTCGGCCATTGTGCGAGATCGATCTTGTGAAAACGGCTCCAGTTGGAGACCACAAACAGGTAGGCGTCCGCCACTGTGAAATTCTCCCCCGTCAGATAGGATTTGCCGGCCAGTTTCTTGTCGAGCAGGGCGAATTTCCGGATCAGGTCTTCGCGCAAAATCTCCTTGTATTCGGCCGGGGTCTTCGCACTGAACAAGTGTGAAAATTGCTTGTGCAATTCCGCGGTGATGAAGTTCAGCCATTCCAGAACGCGGTAGCGGTCGTACCCTTTCGGCATCAGGCTGCTCGTGGGATTCTGGTCCGCGAGATATTGCACGATCGCCGGGCCTTCGGTCAGAATCTCCCCGTTGTCGAGCAGCAGAGTCGGCACATAGCCCATGGGATTGATCTTGTAGAAATCCCCGCCGTCCGTGGTGGTGTGGGTCTTGGTATCGACCCGGATCAGTTCAACCGGCAGGTCCGCCTCCCGGGCCACGATATGCGGCGAGAGAGAACATGCCCCTGGCGAGAAATAGAGCCTCATACGGGTCTCCCGATCCACGGCGCCGGGCTGTCCCGGCCATCAGCAAGTGCGTTTAGCGAGGAGCGTACCGGAACACAATGCGTCTGCCGCAATCCAGCCTCCCGCCGTCCCCAACTGGATCGCAGGAACCAAATCGGGCTAAGCCACTCCGGCGTGGGTAAAAGTCAGGGCCACATTTTATCCGATGCCTGCGGAACGCCCGGTTCCTTGCAGCGTTGCATTGCAAAGCCTTGAGGTTTTCCGATGAACAGTCCGGCCGCCCGTCACACCATTCGCATTTCCGATCCCGAGCCATTCGGAGACGTGACTTTGGTCCCACGGCAGGTGTCGGGATATCCGGAAGCGGATCTGGCCCGTTCGATGGCCGACGCCCTGATAGAAGCCGCCCCGGCGAGCCATTCGGAGGCGTTGCGAATCCTGCGCGCGGTCTTCCCAAACTCTCCCCTGACCGTTCGCGTTGCGGTGCTCGGCGCGCTGATGCGCGATCACATCCCGAGATAGGCCTTCCGGACCCGATCGTCGGCGAGCAACTCCTCGCCCGACCCCGACAGGGTGATGCGGCCATTTTCCAGCACATACGCACGGCTCGCGAGCTTCAGCGAAACCGCAACATTCTGCTCGACCAGGACGCAGGTCAGCCCCTGCCGATTCAGGTCGCGGATGGTTTGCAGCACATCCTGGACCACGGCAGGCGCAAGCCCGAGTGACGGCTCGTCGAACATGACCAGTTCGGGCATGCCCATCAGGCAGCGGCCGATTGCAAGCATCTGCTGCTCGCCGCCGGACAGCGTTCCGGCTGCCTGGCCTGAGCGCTCCAGCAGCCGGGGAAACATGGCGAAGACCCGGTCGCGATTATTGTCGCGCTGATCACGCGCACGCGGCAGCATTGCGCCCATATCGAGATTTTCCAGAACGGTGAGCGTCGGGAAAACCTGACGGCCTTCCGCCACCTGCCCAATGCCGAGATTGCAAACCTTGTGGCTCGGCCAATTCGCGATATCCGAACCGCGATACAGGACTTTTCCGCGCGCAGACCGGTACATTCCTCCGATCGTGCGGATCAAGGACGTCTTGCCGGCGCCGTTCGCTCCGATGATGGCGACAATGGCGCCTTCTGCGACGTCAAGCGACACATCCTCCAGCGCCTGCGCGTCGCCATGGAAGACGTCGAGATTTTCCACGCGGAGCATCAGTGGACGGCCTCCGCACCGAGATAGGATTTGATGACGGCGGGATCTCGCACCACATCGGCAGGAACACCCTGCGCGATCTGGGCGCCGTGATGAAGCACAAGGACACGCGAGGCCAGCGCCATCACCGCCCGCATCACATGCTCGATCAACACAATTGTCAGCCCGGTATCGCGGTTAAGTGCCCTGAAAATATCAACCATGCGGTTGGTCTCTGTCGGACGCAGCCCGGCCATCACCTCGTCGAGCAGCAAGAGCTTGGGATCGGTGGCCAGCGCCCGCGCCACTTCGAGACGCTTGCGATCCGGAAGCGTCAAGGCGGAAGCTGATTGTGCTCTCTTATCATAAAGATCGAGTTGGCGCAGCACGTCGTGCGCACGCGCCAAAGCGGATTTCATGTCGTGGCGACGCAACAAAGCGCCAACCACCACGTTTTCTTCAACGTTCAGGCCGAGAAACGGCTTCACAATCTGGAAAGTGCGGCCGATGCCGCGCTGGCAAATCTGATCCGACTTCAGGCCGTCAATGCGTTGACCGTCGAAAACGATCGATCCCTCGTCGTTCGCAAAGGCGCCGGCAATCATGTTGAACAGCGTGGTCTTGCCGGCGCCGTTCGGTCCAATCACCGCAAATATTTCACCTTGTTGAACGTCCAAGCTGACGCGGTCGACGGCCACAAGACCTCGAAACCGCTTGCTGACACCCGCAACCGACAGAAGCGTCGTCATGACCGCTTCTCCGTGATCCCCAGCTTGCGGGCAACCCATGGCCAGACCCCGTCCGGCATCAGCAGCACTACGAAGAGGAGGCAGATTCCGTAAAAGACCTGTTTCGCTCCCGGAATGTCGACACCGAAGGCATGCAGAATCGCGTGCATGGTTTCGGAAAGTCCGGTCAACAGGAAGGCGCCCAGTATCGGCCCGAACAGGGTGCCGACGCCGCCGATGATCGGTGCGAGGATAAGTTCGATCGAGCGGGCGATATGGAAGACCTGTTCGGGGAACAGATTGTTGTAAAAGAAGGCGAAGAATACGCCTGCCAGCGACGTCAGGCCGGCGGACAGCACCACCGCATACATCTTGTAGCGGAACACGTCGATGCCCAGTGCACGTGCCGCTTCCTCGTCTTCGCGAATCGCAAGCCAGAAATAGCCAATGCGGCTGCGCAATAGAAAATTACAGATGAAGAAAGCCAGAACCGTCAGCGCAAGGATCAGATAATAGAACATGATCGGCTTGCCGCGTAGATTCCACAAATCGTTTTCGGTGTAATTGGCGACCGGGAGGAAGAAGCCCGACGATCCGCCGACCCAGGTGAAGTGATCGAAGCCGACGCGCGCGAACTCGGCGAATGCGATGGTGAGAATCGCGAAATAGACACCGGCAACGCTGAAGCGGAACGCTAGAAATCCGATGAACGCGCCGGCGATCATCGCGACCGGGATCGCGGCAAAAATGCCGATCCACGGCGAAACGCCGTAATGCACATACAGTGCGGCCGCCGTATAGGCGCCCAGCCCCACATACAGGGCATGACCGAGCGACAATTGCCCGGCAAAGCCCATCATGATGTTCCACGCCTGTCCGGTATAGGCAAAATACAGAATGATGATCAGGATGGTGAGCAGATAGTCGTTGATGAAGAACGGAGCAGCCAGCAAGGTCGCGAGCAGGACACCCGACAGCAGCAGTCCGCGCAGCGGCACGCCTTCAATCATCCGGGCGATCATGCCGCTTTTCTCCCCATGATCCCCTGCGGCCTGAACAGAAGAACGACGACCAATATCCCGAAAGCAAACATGCTCTTGGCTGAGGGCGTGAAGAATAATCCCGCCATCGCCTCGGTCATGCCGATCAGGATGCCGCCCAACAGAGCGCCAGGCATCGAGCCGAGACCTCCAGTAATGACGATAACGAAGGCGAGCAGCGTATAAGCCGGTCCGAGGGGCGGCGTCACATCGATGATCAGAACCAGAATAGCGCCGGCGGCGCCGACACAGGCTGCGCCCAGACCGAAGGTGAGTGCATAGAGGCGCTTGACGTCGAGGCCGACCACCAGCGCGCCGGTGTAGTTGTCAGCGCAGGCGCGGATCGCCTGGCCCAGATAGCTGAAGCGGAAGAACGCGAACAGCGCCGCCGCCACTGTAATTGCCGCAGCTCCCGCGTAGACCTTGGTGGCATCGACGATCAGGGGCCCGATCTGGAAGCTGTCGAAGGAATAGCTCGTCTGCACATTGCGGGCATCGGGTCCGAAAATGATCAGCAAGCCGTTGACCATGATCAGCGCCACCGCGACCAGAAGCATGAACTGACTGTGCTCGGGCCGGTTGATGAACGGATTGATCAGACCGGCTTGCATCACATAGCCGAGCGCGAACAGGACGGCCGCAATCGGCACCAGCATCACCAGCGGGTCGAGCTTGAAGGCGGAGAACAGCGCGACCGCGATATACATCGCGATGGTCATCATCTCGCCATGCGCGAAATTGACCACTCGGATCACGCCGAAGATGACCGACAGGCCGAGCGCCATCAGCCCGTAGACCAGGCCGGTGAGAAGGCCGCCCACGGCGACATTGAGGTAGATTTCGGCGGGCACAGATTTGTCCTGAAGCAAAGGCTCCGGCCGCGTTCACGGCCGGAGCGATATCCGCACTGGAATAATCAGCGCTTGTCGTAGGGCTTCATCGGCCACTCGACCTTGGCGTTGGCCGCAGTCTTCGGTGCAACGGTCACCAGCTTGCCATCGCGGTTCTGAATCGCCGAGTTCTTCAGCTTGTCGTTCTGGCCCTTTTCATTGAACATGATTCCGGGTCCGGGGCTGACGTTCTCGGTGATGTTGGTCTTGCGGATGGCATCGGCCAGAGCCTTCGGGTCAGTCGACGCGGCCCGCTTGTAGGCGTCGGCCGCCACCAGCAGCGCCTCGAACGTGTAGACGTGGTTGGTATTCAGATTGATACCCGGATGCGCCTTGGCGAGCGCGGTCTCAAGCTGCTTGCTGAGCTTCTTGTTGGGATCGTACCACGGCACGAAGCTGAGCGGGCCGTTGGCCAGCTTGCCCAGCGTTTTCAGATACTGATCTTCGTACCAGCCCGGTCCCATGCTGAGGACCGCCATCGGCGACCAGCGCTGCTTGACCAGTTCGCGGGTCAGCAGGATGGCGTCGTTCAGGCGGCTCACGACCAGCAGCGCCTCAGCACCGGTGGCCTTGGCCTTGGCGACTTCGACCGAAAGATCGCGCGCCGCCGGGTCATAGGCGATCTGCTCGACGATCTTGTAGGGCATATCGAATTTCGGCATCACCGCGCCAATGCCACCCTTCATCGCCATGCCGAAGGTGTCGTTCACATGCAGGAACGCAACTGTCTTCGGCGCCGAACCGGTGGCGGCAAAGATTTCCTTCTGGTTGGCAAAGGCATCGCCCAGAATAGTGCCGGCGACGGGGAAGTTGCGGAACACGAACTTGTAGCCCTGCTCGGTGATCGGCGGGGCCGCAGCAATATTGATGACGAAGGGAATACCCTTCTGCTCAGCGACCTGGGCGATGGCCGTACTCTGGCCGGAATCAAAAGCCCCGACCAGGAGCTGCGCGCCTTCGTTGATGAGCTTTTCGGCCTGCGCGCGCGAATTGTCGACGTTGGATTCGGTATCGGCATTCATGATCTGCAGCGACGGATATCCGAGATCCTTGAGAAGGCCGCTCGCGATATCGACACCACGCTGGCAATCCTGCCCGATGCCGGCCTGCGTGCCCGAACGTGGCAGAAGCACACCAACTTTGAGGGCCGCGCCCTGGCCGCGAACGATGTTGAACGGGGCGGTTCCGGCAAGAAGTCCGGCCGCGCCGAGACCGGCGGCAACGCTGCGGCGGGTAACGCCCTGGCCTGCGCGCGCGGATTTGGTGGATGAATTACGGGTCATGCAGTTCCTCCCTGATCGTTTTTTCACGGCCTTTGGCCGTCGTGACGCTATTGTTCTTATTGTTCCGGCTGGGATGCAATGGCTGTTTCAACGCTGCGGCAACGATACCGCCCGGCCTTGAACGCGTTGGACCGCTCTCGTATCCCCTTCCGGAAATCCCTAGAGCTAATTGTTGTTCAAGACAATAGATGTCGTCAACAACAATATGGGCTATAGTAGTATTATTCAGCGCCGGCAGGGCCTGCACGGGAGGAATATAGATGTCCGATCGAAAGCTAGACCCCCGCGCGGTTTCGGGCGAGGCCCGAGCCGGACGCCGCAAAGAGCGCAAGAATGTGAAACTGGGTGCGCTGGACAGCCATCTTGGCTATTACGTTCGGCGGTTCCAGGTCTGGGTGTTCCAGGACTTCATCCGCACGCTTGCCAGCGCGGATATCCGCCCCGCGCAATATTCCGTCCTGACGGTGATCGGCGCCAATCCCGGCCTGTCACAATCCGATCTCGCTGACACGCTGGCGATCGAGCGGGCTCGGCTGGTGCATGTGCTGGACAAGCTGGAAAAACGAGGCTTCACCGAACGTCACCCATCCCCGAATGACCGCCGCTCGCATGCTTTGCATCTGACGCCGGAAGGCCAGAAAATGCTCAAGCATCTGAAAGCGCTGGCGGGCCGCCACGAGGCACATCTGATCGAGACACTGGGCGAGGACAACTACAAATCGGCCCTTGGCATTTTTCGCCAGTTCGGCGACCAGAGTTGATTGCTGCGGCGGAATCGCCACATGCCTTAGGCACCAGCGCCAAGGATAGATTCATGGATGAAATCCTTGTCGAAAAGCGGTCGGGCTTCCGCGTCATCACGCTCAATCGCCCGGACCGGCTCAATGCCTTTACCGAAAGCATGCATCTGGCGCTCAAGGCCGCGATCGCCGAGGCTGAAAGCGATCGGGAATGCCGCGCGCTGCTGCTGACCGGCGCAGGCCGCGCGTTCTGCGCCGGGCAGGACCTTAACGACCGGCTCGCCAAGCCGGGAGAAACCATCGTTCTCGGTGGCACACTGGAGCAGCATTACAATCCGCTGATCCGCAAACTGCGCGATCTACCCTTCCCTGTGGTCGCCGCCGTCAACGGCGTCGCGGCCGGCGCCGGCGCCAATATCGCGCTGGCCTGCGACATCGTTCTGGCGGCGAAGTCGGCACGCTTCATCCAGTCCTTTGCGAAGATCGGTCTGGTGCCCGATTCCGGCGGGACGTGGAGTTTGCCCCGGCTGGTCGGACCGGCGCGCGCGCGCGGACTGGCGCTGCTGGCAGACCCGCTCTCCGCGGAAAAAGCCGAAGACTGGGGCCTGATCTGGCGCGCGGTCGACGACGAGACCCTGATCGGAGAAGCCAATCAACTGTGCGAGCGTTTCGCGCAAGGGCCGACCCACGGCTATGCGCTGATCAAGCGCGCACTCGAAGCCTCGGAAACAAATAGTCTTTCGGCACAGCTCGATCTGGAGCGTGATTTGCAACGCGAGGCGTCGTTGCATCCGGATTATGCCGAAGGGGTGCGGGCGTTCATGGAGAAGCGGACGCCGAACTTTACCGGGCGCAAGAAGCCTTAATCATTGAAATCAATGACAAAAACGGGGCCGCGCGCGTGTGTTTCACGTGAAAATATTCCTATTGCCGGCATGCGACCAGGCCGCCATCCGCACGCTGTCATGCTCGTAGAAACCGCGTTCCTCGGTCGCGAGCATGGGCATCCTCGCCGCGAGCCCGGGCATCCTCGGCCGCGAGCATGGCATCGTCACCGCGAGGACTGAATCCTCGGCCTCGCGCGCCCGCAGGACCGGTCATCGGGATATTCCGGACCGCCTCCGCATGTTCCGCCTGCTGCCCGGCGCATGACGGGATCTTCCGCGCCTTGCTCCGCGCATCCGGCGCTAGACGCCCAGCCCGCCCTTTTCCTGGATGAAACGCGCGACCTCGGCCACGCCCTGGCCTTCCTTCATGTTGGTGAACACGAACGGCCGCTGGCCCCGCATCTTTTTCGCGTCGCGCTCCATCACCTCGAGCGAGGCGCCGACATAGGGTGCGAGGTCGATCTTGTTGATCACCAGCAGGTCGGAGCGCGTGATGCCCGGTCCGCCCTTTGACGGAATCTTGTCGCCGGCGGCGACGTCGATCACATAAATCGTGATGTCGGCGAGTTCCGGCGAAAACGTTGCGGCCAGATTGTCGCCGCCGGATTCGATCAGGATCAGATCGAGAGAGGGAAATTTCTGCCGCATCTCGGCGATGGCGGCGAGATTGATCGAGGCATCCTCGCGGATGGCGGTGTGCGGGCAGCCGCCGGTCTCGACGCCGGCGATGCGGTCGGCCGCCAGCGCGCCGGAGCGCACCAGATATTCGGCATCCCACTTGGTGTAGATGTCGTTGGTGATCGCCGCGATCTCATATTTGTCGCGCAGCGCCTTGCACAGCAGGTCCATCAGCGCGGTCTTGCCGGAGCCGACCGGACCGCCGACACCGACGCGCAGAGGACCATGGGGATTCTTCACTTTACCTCCTATCGAAAGACGCATGAAATTCTTTTGCAAAACTTAGCCAATGATGCTTGTTCTCGGACCACCATGCGCTCCCGCGCCGCGGAGATGTAGTCGGCAAAACAAACACCTTCGTGTCTCCCAACGAGCGCTGCGGCCCATACTTTACATTTCGTCCCAAAAACTTCTGACCAGCATTGCAACTTGTAAATGCCAAATAGCGAGGTCTATATTTTTCTATTGCTTGCTCTAATCGAGCCTGAAGAAACGCATCGGGCGGAAGCTTATCGTCACTACCAAACACAAATTTACACAGGTCTGTTAGGCCAATCTTTTTGCTCTTGAGCTGCAAAAATTCATGCGGCTCAAGTTTGGCATCGGTAAACTTGCATTCGTGTAGAATCTCCCAAAATCTATTTCTTGGATTGGCATAGTAAGCTCTTGCCGCCGCCGACGTATTGCTCGGCGCCGTCCCGCAAAAAACTAAATCGAGGTCCGCAACAAGTACATCAGGGAGCACGTCCTTCAGTTGCTGATCGGCGGAGACCATGGCTAACTCCTGAACAACCTCGTATATTGCGTCTCGTGCTTCATGCTGGCGAGATCGGCGCGAAACGCCGCGCTGCCGATATCGTCCAGCGATGATGTCAGCGCACGCTGCGCCGTCGTAGCGATCACAGGCTCCAGTGCCGCCAGCACGCGCTGGCCGTCGGTCTGGCCGAGCGGCACCAGCCGCACGCCGGCGGAAATCCAGTTGGCGGCAACCGCGTGCAGAAACGCATGCAACGCCGGCTCGACCGCGATGCCGTGTCCGGCCGCGGCCACGCCGACCGCGACCGGATAGGCCACCGGCCCGTCCCACGCCTTGGCCAGAAGATCCAGCGCCGGGCAATGCCACGCCGCGCGCGTAGCCTCGACAAAGGCGCGGCCCTGCGCGGTCGTTTCCAGATGGCGCTCCTTCGAGGGCGCGAAGGCGGCGGCGAGTTCGGCGACGGCGCGCAACGCCCTGCCGTCGTCATCCAGCGTCGCGCGATGCGCGTGAGCGAGAAACACCGCGTCGCAGAAGCCACCGCCCTGCTCCATCATCACCGCGAGCCATTCCTTCAGCGTCGCGGCATCTTTGACGTCACCTGTCTCCACCGCCCATTCGATGCCGCTGGAATAGGAAAAGGCGCCGACCGGATAGGACGGCGAGAGCCAGGCCATCAGGCGGTAGAGGGCGGAGGAGTGCAGTGCCCCCTTATCCTTCGAGACGCCGGGCTTCGCCCGGCTCCTCAGGATGAGGGGTTCAGATTCACACGCGCCTCCGACCGCCTCATGGTGAGGAGCATCGCGCAGAGATGCATCTCGAACCATGGGGCGCCCCGCAACCTCCGATCGCTTTCGTTCCCGGGGCTCCTTCACCAGCGGCAGATTTTTCTTCTTACCGCTCATGTTTGTGACCGTGATGGGAATGATCGTACCCGTGATCGTGATGGTGATGATCGCGCGCATGGCCATGATGATGACCATGCGCATGATCGTGTGAATGTCCCTGCGGCGCGCCGGTCTCCGGATCGAAAGCGGCCTCCAGCAGCGTCACCTGCGCACCCAGTCCGCGCAGCATCTCCTCCAGCACGTGGTCGCGCCGGATGCGGATGCGGTTCTCCACGATCTGTACGTCGGTGTGGCGGTTGCCGAGATGCCAGGCCAGCCGCACGAATTCGCGTGGCGAGGCGGCCCTGATCTCGACCAGTTCCTCCGGCTGCCCGCAGACGCGCACGATGGAGCCATCGTCCAGCACCAGCCCGTCGCCGTCGCGCAGGACCATCGGCTTGTCGAAATCGAGCAGGATTTTCGTGCCCTTCTCGCCGGTCAGCACGATGCGCCGCCGCTGGCGATCGTCGGCGTCGAGCGTAACGCGGTCGATGGCGGCGGAGTCGGTCCACTGGCCGGCGGGGGTGATGGAGGAAACGCGGTGCATGGTCAAACCTACACCGTCGTCCCGGCCGAGCCTACGGGTCCGCGCGAAGTGCGGCCCGAGGACAGGCTCCGCGAGAGCCGGGACCCATAACCCCGGCCGTCGTCGCAATGCGACACTGAGGTTATGGGTCCCCGCTTTCGCGGGGACGACAATTGAGGGGTCAAAACAGAAAATACCTCTGCGCCATCGGCAGCACCTCGGCCGGGGCGCAGGTCAGCAACTCGCCGTCGGCGCGCACCTCGTAGGTCTCCGGATCGATGTCGAGCTTCGGCGTGGCGCCGTTGTGGATCATGCTGGTCTTGCTGATCTTGCGGGTGTTCTTCACGGCCACAAGCTGCTTCTGGATGCCGAGCTTCCTGGCGAGATTGCCGCGCACCGCCGCCTGCGAGACGAACACCACCGACGACGCGGTGAGCGAACGCCCGAAGGCGGCGAACATCGGCCGGTAATGCACCGGCTGCGGCGTCGGGATCGAGGCATTGGGATCGCCCATCGCCGCCGCCACGATCGAGCCGCCCTTGATGATCATGTCCGGCTTCACACCGAAAAAGGCCGGCGACCAGACCACGAGATCGGCCATCTTGCCTTTTTCCACCGAGCCGATGACATGCGACATGCCATGCGCAATGGCGGGATTGATCGTGTATTTCGCGATATAGCGGCGCGCGCGCACGTTGTCGTTGTCGCCCTTCTCTTCCTTCAGCCGGCCGCGCTGCTTCTTCATCTTGTCGGCGGTCTGCCAGGTGCGGATGATGACTTCGCCGACGCGGCCCATCGCCTGGCTGTCGGAGGAGATCATCGAGAGCGCGCCGATATCGTGCAGGATGTCCTCGGCCGCGATCGTCTCCTTGCGGATGCGGCTTTCGGCGAAGGCGAGGTCTTCGGCAATCGAGGGATCGAGATGGTGGCACACCATCAGCATGTCGAGATGCTCGTCGATGGTGTTGCGGGTGAACGGCCGCGTCGGATTGGTGGAGGACGGCAGCACGTTCTTGAGCCCCGCCACCTTCATGATGTCGGGCGCGTGTCCGCCGCCGGCGCCCTCGGTGTGGAAAGCGTGGATGGTGCGGCCCTTGAAGGCCTTGATGGTGTCCTCGACGAAACCGGATTCGTTCAGCGTGTCGGTGTGGATCATCACCTGCACGTCGTAATCGTCGGCGACGGAAAGGCAGGTGTCGATGGCGGCCGGTGTCGTGCCCCAGTCCTCGTGCAGCTTGAGCGCGCAGGCGCCGGCCTTCACCTGTTCCTCCAGCGAGGCCGGGCGCGAGGCATTGCCCTTGCCGGCAAAGCCGAGATTGATCGGAAACGCATCCGCGGCCTGGATCATGCGCCCGATATGCCACGGCCCCGGCGTGCAGGTGGTGGCATTGGTGCCGGCCGCCGGTCCGGTGCCGCCGCCGAAAATGGTGGTGAGGCCGCTCATCAGCGCGTCGTCGATCTGCTGCGGGCAGATGAAATGGATATGCGCGTCGAAACCGCCGGCGGTGACGATCTTGCCCTCGCCCGCGATCGCTTCGGTGCCGGGGCCGATCACGATATTGACGCCGGGCTGGATGTCGGGATTGCCGGCCTTGCCGATGGAATGGATTTTTCCGTCCTTGATGCCGATATCGGCTTTCACCACCCCCCAGTGATCGAGGATCAGCGCATTGGTGATGACGGTGTCGACCGCACCCTGTTTGTTGGTCACCTGCGACTGGCCCATGCCGTCGCGGATCACCTTGCCGCCGCCGAACTTCACCTCCTCGCCATAGACGGTGAAATCCTTCTCGACCTCGATGATGAGATCGGTATCGGCGAGCCGCACGCGGTCGCCGGTGGTGGGACCGAACATGTCGGCATAGACGGAGCGTTTGATTTTGACGGACATGGCGCGCTCCTACAATTTTCCCATCACGTCGCCGCGGAAGCCGTAGACCGTGCGCTTGCCGGCGAGCGCGACAAGCTGCACCTCGCGGCTCTGGCCCGGCTCGAAGCGCACCGCCGTGCCGGCCGCGATATCGAGCCGCATGCCGCGCGCCTTCCTGCGGTCGAATTTCAGCGCCGGATTGGTCTCGAAAAAATGGTAATGCGAGCCGACCTGGACCGGTCGGTCGCCGGTATTCGCGACGGTCAGCGTCACGGTCTTGCGGTCGGCATTCAGCTCGATCTCGCCGTCCTTGATGAATAGTTCTCCGGGGATCATTGGATCGTTAACTCCTTCCAGAAGCCGTCTGGCGCATCCAGCTCATCTTTGTGCTCCGCCAGATAGCGCAACAGCAGGCAACTCAAATGCTCTTCCTGAGACACTAATTCGTTGTCCATGGCATAAAGCTGATCCTTGTCTTCTTGCGACAATCGGTTGAGAGCATCGAAGTAGTCCATCGAACGCAATTCCGGACTCACGATTCTGATCGCGCGCTCGACTAGCGAAGCAATTTCGTCCTCTCCGATTTCCTTCAAAATCGTACACATTGCGGGCGCGTGCTCACCGCTACTGTTATGCATATATTGGAAAAATCCACCGTTATGCACTTCCTGACACAATTCCCAGATGCCGACCAATGCTTGTGCCGCCGGTGACAGGTCGTTAAAAAACATAAGCAGCATGTAATTGTCATCGTACCCCGCAAGCTCATTCACTTTGTGCGTGAAATGCGAGGGATCGTTCGTCATTTGATCTTCCGCCTGCGATGCACGAGGACGACCGTGGCACCAACGAGCAGAGCCGCCAGTATAAGCGCGCCCAATTCGGGCAAGATGCTAACACTGTGCGGATGAACATGCGGCACGGTTGAGTCATGCGCGAGCGCCGCTGTCGATGCGAAAGCGGCCAGAGATGCGATCAGAGACTTCATGTCGTGTCCTTCAGCGAATGGGATCGTGCACGGTGACGAGCTTGGTGCCGTCGGGAAAGGTCGCTTCCACCTGGATGTCGTGGATCATCTCCGGAATGCCGTCCATCACCTGCGCGCGGGTGAGCACATGCGCGCCCTCCTTCATCAGCTGCGCCACGGTGCGTCCGTCGCGCGCGCCTTCCAGGATGAAATCGGTGATCAGCGCCACCGCCTCGGGGTGATTGAGCTTCACGCCGCGCTCGAGGCGCCGGCGCGCCACCATCGCGGCCGTGGCGATCAAGAGCTTGTCCTTTTCACGCGGTGTGAGATGCATCTTTCATTCCCGATCAATTGAGCCACAGGCGCGGCAGCGTCCTGCTATCGAGCGCCGCCAGCACGGCGACGAGATCGCGCCGCAACGCCGCGCCATCCTGAGCGCAGAGCCGCGCCAGCGCAATTCCGTTCCAGCAGGACAGTCCGACCTCGCCGGTAAAGTGTTCGCCGAGCGCGCGCACATTTGCAACTGCGTCGTCACTGCCCGGCACCAGCAGCAATGTCGCGATCGCCGCGCCGCCCCTGGCCACCGCCGGCTTGCCCAGCATGTCCGCGATGCCGCCGTCCAGCCGCAGCGTTTCCGCAAAGACCAGCCTGCCGCCGCGCCGCACCCGCCAGCGATCGGTCAGCTTGCCCTGCGCGACGCGCTCGCCCATGGCGGAGCGCCCGAACACCACGGCTTCCGCCAGCAGCAGCGATGCGCCCTCCGCCAGATCGACATCGATGCTGCGGTCGAGACGCGCCCGGTCGAACAGGATGGTCTCCTGCGGCAGCCAGCGCAGCGACCCGCCCGCCGCGACGGACAGCGTCACCGACATCTCCGAGTCGGTGCCGATAGCGCGATAGACCTTTTCCGCCGCCGCGCCGGTGACGACAAGGTCCGCGCCGGCCCCGACCGCGACCTCGATCGCGAACCGGTCGCCGCCGGCGACGCCGCCGGCGGTGTTGACGATCACCGCCTCGCATTCCGCCGCGATGCGATTGGGAAAGCGCACCCGCAGCGAGCCTTCCTCGTCCACCTGCGTGCGGCGCGTATAGCCGTCCGCGCTGGCGACGCCCAGCGCGATCCGCCCGCGCGCCCGGTTGGCGGCGAAGATGCGGTCGCTGTCCTGCATCGCGGCTGCGGTCCTCAAGATTGCCCCCTCACCGTGCGGCTATTGCTACAGCGCCAGCGCGCGCCGCAAAGCGGCTTCGTCGAGATCGGCGTTGCTTGAAGAATACACCACCGATCCCCGATCCATCGCCACGAAGTGATCGCCCAGTTCGCGCGCGAAATCGAAATACTGCTCGACCAGCACAATGGCCATGCCCCCGAGGCCGCGCAAGTAGGAGATGGCGCGGCCGATGTCCTTGATGATGGAGGGCTGGATGCCCTCGGTCGGCTCGTCGAGCAGCAGCAGCCGCGGCCGCATCACCAGCGCGCGGCCGATGGCCAGCTGCTGCTGCTGGCCGCCGGAGAGATCGCCGCCGCGGCGGCGCATCATGTCGTGCAGCACCGGAAACAGAGAGAACACGTCGTCGGGGATGTCGCGCTCGCCGCGTTTGAGCGGCGCAAAGCCGGTCTTCAGATTTTCCTCCACCGTCAGCAGCGGAAAAATCTCCCGCCCCTGCGGTACGATCGCGATGCCATCGCGCGCGCGCTCATAGGGCTGCAGCGGATTGATGTTCTGGCCGTTCCACGCGATCACGCCCTTGCTGACCGGGCGCTGCCCGACAATGGCGCGCAGCAGGCTGGTCTTGCCGACACCGTTGCGGCCCAGCACGCAGGTGACCTTGCCCGGCTCCGCGGTCAGCGACACCCCGCGCAGGGCCTGCGCCGCGCCGTAATGCAGATCGATGGATTTGACGTCGAGCATTGGTCAGCGTCCCAGATAGACTTCAACAACACGCTCGTTCGCCGACACCTGGTCGATCGAGCCTTCCGCCAGCACCGAGCCTTCGTGCAGACACGTCACCTTGACGCCGAGTTCGCGCACGAAGGTCATGTCGTGCTCGACCACGATCACGGTCTTGTCGCGGTTGATTTCCTTCAGCAGTTCGGCGGTCTGATGCGTTTCCGCGTCGGTCATGCCGGCCACCGGCTCGTCGACCAGCAGGAGCTTGGGCTCCTGCGCCAGCAGCATGCCGATTTCCAGCCATTGCTTCTGGCCATGCGACAGCGACCCGGCCAGCCGGTGACGCGCGGACGTGAGGCGGATGGTGTCCAGCAAGGTGTTGATGCGCCGGCTTTGTTCGGCGCTCTCGCGCCACAGCAAGGCCGCGCGCGCCGAGCGGTCGTCCTTCAGCGCCAGCAGGATATTGTCCTCGACACTGTGCATCTCGAACACGGTCGGCTTCTGGAATTTTCGCCCGATGCCGAGCCGCGCGATCTCGGTTTCGTCCAGTCGCGTCAGGTCGCTGTTGCCCTCGAACACCGCGTCGCCCTCGTCCGGGCGGGTCTTGCCGGTGATGACGTCCATCATGGTGGTCTTGCCGGCGCCGTTGGGACCGATAATGGCGCGCATCTCGCCGGGCTCGACCGCGAGCGACAGGTTGTTGAGCGCGCGGAAGCCGTCGAACGACACCGAGATGCCGTCGAGGTAGAGCTGCGCGGTGGTGGTGCGGGTGTCCATGGCGTTCATTCCGCGGGCCTCGCCACAGTCGCCGCCGATTCAGCCGCGGCACTATCCCGCCGCGCCCGCCGCTCGCTCCACAGATATTCGATGGTGCCGACAATGCCGCGCGGCATCAGCAGCGTGACGATCACAAACAAACCGCCCAGCGCGAACAGCCAGTACGGCGCAAGCGCGACGGTCGCAAACGGCGTGCTGAAAAAGGCAAGGGTCAGCGCGCCGAAGACCGCGCCCAGCGGCCAAGGATGCCAGCTCATGCCCATGGCGACCAGCACGAACAGGATCGCCACCAGGAACGGCCAGTTCGACAGCACCGGCGCCAGCGTCGCGGACGCCGACATCTGGGGAATGAGAAGCAGAAGCGCGGCCATGAAAGCGATCGCCAGACCGGCCGCCGCGCCGTTCAACGCATCGCGCTTGCTGGCGACGTTCATCACCACCGCCGCCAAGGCCGCGATGGCGACGACGCCGAACACCCAGAACGGCACCAGCGTGCCGCTGGTGAATGTGGTCTTGGCGTAATTGACCAGCACGGCGCCCAGCACCGCGCCGGTGAGCGTCCCGCGCCCGCCGACCGCGACCCAGATCACCGCCTCGATCGAATTGCCGGGCGCGAACTCGCCGGGATTGATGATGCCGACCTGCGGCACGTAGAGCGCGCCCGCCACGCCCGCCATGCAGGCCGACAAGGTGAACACGAACAGCTTGTAGGATTCCACGCGATAGCCCAGGAAGCGCGTGCGCGATTCCGCATCGCGGATGGCGATCAGCACCTTGCCGAATTTCGAGGTCACCACCGCCCGGCAGATGATGAACCCGATCGCCAGCGCCGCGCATGATGCCGCAAACAGCGCCGCCCGGGTGCCCTGAGCCTGCACGTTGAATCCGAGGATGTCCTTGAAATCGGTCAGGCCGTTATTCCCGCCAAAACCGAAATTGTTGCGGAAGAATCCGAGCATCAGCGCGAAGGTCATCGCCTGAGTGATGATCGACAGATACACACCGGTCACCCGCGAGCGGAAGGCGAACCAGCCAAACACAAAGGCCAGCAGCCCCGGCACCAGCACGACCATCAGCAGCGCATAGGGAAAGGACTGGAAACCGTACCAGAAGAACGGCAGTTCCTTGTAATTCAGGAACACCATGAAGTCCGGCAGGATCGGATTGGCATAAACGCCGCGCGAGCCGATCTGGCGCATCAGATACATCCCCATCGCATAGCCGCCGAGCGCGAAGAAGGCGCCATGGCCAAGCGAGAGAATGCCGCAATAGCCCCAGATCAGGTCGATGGAGAGCGCCAGCAGCGCGTAACAGACATATTTGCCGAACAAGGCCACCAGATAAGTCGGCACATGAAACGGGGAATCCGGCGGCAACAGCAGGTTGAGCGCCGGCACCAGAATCCCGACCGCCGCGACGATCACCAGGAAGATCGTCGCGCCGCGGTCGAGCGAGCGGATGAGGAGGCCGTTCATGGGTGTTGCCTCCTGTTACCTCCCCCGCTTGCGGGGGAGGTCGGCGAGCGAAGCTCGCCGGGAGGGGGCATGTGTCGCTCCGAAAACGCCCCCACCCCAGCCCTCCCCCGCAAGCGGGGAAGGGAGAAGGCAGCGTGACACTGCGCCTTTGCAGAGAACAACGTCATCATGCTTCCACCGCCCTGCCCTTGAGCGCGAACAGGCCGCGCGGACGCTTCTGGATGAACAGGATGATCAGGACAAGAATCGCAATCTTGCCGAGCACCGCGCCGGCGAAGGGCTCGAGGAACTTGTTGGCGATGCCGAGCGTGAAGGCGCCGACCAGCGTGCCCCAGAGGTTGCCGACGCCGCCGAACACCACGACGAGGAAGGAATCGATGATGTAGCTCTGGCCGAGATTGGGCGACACGTTGTCGATCTGCGACAGGGCCACGCCGGCGATGCCGGCGATGCCGGAACCAAGCCCGAACGTGAGCGCATCGACGCGGCTGGTGCGAATGCCCATGGCGGCCGCCATGGGCCGGTTCTGCGTCACCGCGCGCATCTCGAGACCGATACGGGTGAAGCGCAGCAAGGCGAGCAATCCCGCGAAGACCGACAGGCAGAAGACGACGATCCAGAGCCGGTTATAGGTGATCGTGATCTGCCCGATCTCGAAGGCGCCGCTCATCCAGGACGGATTGCCGACCTCGCGATTGGTCGGCCCGAACATGGTGCGCACCGCCTGCTGCAGAATGAGGGAGAGCCCCCATGTCGCCAGCAGGGTTTCCAGCGGGCGGCCATAGAGAAAGCGGATGATGCCGCGCTCGATCAGAATGCCAATGGCCCCCGAGACCATGAAGGCGAGTGGCACCGCGAACAACAGCGAATAATCGAACAGCCCCGGATTGTAGGCGCGGATGGTTTCCTGCACGACGAAGGTGACATAGGCGCCGATCATCACCATCTCGCCATGCGCCATGTTGATGACGCCCATCACACCGAAGGTGATGGCGAGGCCAATGGCGGCGAGCAGCAGGACCGAGCCGAGCGACACGCCGTACCAGGCGTTCTGCACCCCCGCCCACATCGCCAACTGGCTTTGGATGGCGGCGACGCCGTCCGAGGCGGCGCGCTTCACCGCCGGCGGCGCGTCTGCCGGCAACCCGGCCAGCAACGCGAGCGCATCCTGATCGCCACGCGCCTTGATGATGGCCACCGCGTCGATCCTGTCGGCCTCCCTGGCGTCGGATTTGTAGAGCACGACGGCGGCGCGCGCTTCGATCAAGGCTCGTTTCAGACTGGCGCTGGTTTCCTTCGCAATCGCCGCGTCCAATGCCGGCAGCGCCGCAGCATCGCGCGACTTGAACACCGCCTGCGCGGCCTCATAACGCTTGCCGCTGTCGGCCGACAGCAACGTAAGACCGCCAAGCGCCGCTTCGACGGCGCGGCGCATCCGGTTGTTGAGGCGGACAGTCTTTACGTCAGCGGGCGCGCTGGCCTCAGTCCCGGTCGATGCGTCCAGCACCCGGCCGGACTTTTCCCGGATATAGATTTTCTTGGTCGCCGGATCGAACAGCAGGCGTTGATCGGACAGCGCCTCGATCACGTCGATGGCACGCGCATTCCCGCTTGCCGCAACGCCGGCGATTCCCGCCTCGGTTTCGTTGAACGAATCCGCCGCGAATTTCGTCAGAGCATCGTCGTATGTCTGGGCGTATCCAGGCGCAGCCACAACCAGAAGAACGGCAGCCAGCACCCAGGCGACCAGACGATCGCGCACCATTCGCATCTCAATGTTCCCGGCATCGAGGTGAGCGGGAGGCGGCGGAGGAGACCGCCTCCCGAGTTGTCAGGCTGGAGTCTTTACGAGCCCTGCCCGCCGCACTTCTTGGTTACGGTGTTGTAGTTGCCGCATTTCAGCGTCACCCAGTCGGCAATCAGATCCTTCGAGCCATCGAGCTCCTTGGACCAGGCATCGCCCGGGACCAGACCTTCGGTCTTCCACACCACGTCGAACTGGCCGTCGCCGCGCACCTCGCCGATGAAGACCGGCTTGGTGATGTGATGGTTCGGAAGCATCTTGGAGATGCCGCCGGTCAGGTTCGGCGCTTCGGTGCCCGGCAGCGCGTCGATCACCTTGTCGGGATCGATCGTTCCGGCCTTCTCGACCGCCTTCACCCACATGGCGAAGCCGATCACATGCGCTTCCATCGGATCGTTGGAAACCCGCTTCGGATTCTTGGTGAAGGCTTTCCACTTCTTGGTGAACTCGTCGTTCGCCGGAGTCTTGATCGACTCGAAGTAGTTCCAGGCCGCGAGATGGCCGAGCAGCGGCTTGGTGTCGATGCCGGCGAGTTCTTCTTCGCCGACCGAGAACGCAACCACCGGAATATCCTTGGCCTTGACGCCCTGGTTGCCGAGTTCCTTGTAGAACGGAACGTTGGCGTCGCCGTTGATGGTCGAGACCACGGCGGTCTTCTTGCCCGCCGAGCCGAACTTCTTGATATCGGCCACGATGGTCTGCCAGTCGGAATGACCGAACGGCGTGTAGTTGATCATGATGTCTTCCGGCTTGACGCCCTTCGACTTCAGATAGGCTTCAAGGATCTTGTTGGTCGTGCGCGGATAGACATAGTCGGTGCCGGCGAGCACCCAGCGCTGCACTTTCTCTTCCTTGGCGAGATAGTCGACCGCCGGGATCGCCTGCTGGTTGGGGGCGGCGCCGGTATAGAACACGTTGCGCTCGCTCTCCTCGCCCTCGTATTGAACCGGGTAGAAGAGGATCGAGTTCAGTTCCTTGAACACCGGCAGCACGGACTTGCGCGAGACCGAGGTCCAGCAGCCGAACACGGCCGAGACCTTTTCCTTGGTGATCAGTTCGCGCGCCTTTTCGGCGAAGAGCGGCCAGTTCGAAGCCGGATCGACGACCACGGCTTCGAGCTTCTTGCCGAGCAAGCCGCCCTTCTTGTTCTGCTCTTCGATGAGCATGAGCATCACGTCTTTCAGCGTGGTCTCGCTGATCGCCATGGTGCCCGAAAGCGAATGGAGAATTCCGACCTTAATCGTATCCTGCGCCTTGGCGGGAAAGACCGCCGCAACGGACAGCGCGAGGCCGGCCGTGGCGGCGAGCCAGCGGCGGGCCAACGGTCGTTCGGCGACCGCACGGATGGAGTGAAACATGGGTGGTTCCTCTGCTTGACGCGCGCGCGCCAGCGGACCCGGCACTGCGCTGCAACAAGGATCGCAAGGCCCGTGCCAATCCCGTCTTTGCGCCTAAGCCACTGACTCTGGGGCGAGATTCATCCCCAACCCATGCCCTGTATTTGAGCAACGGGACGATGATGTCTATTTTTTAGCCACCATGATGGGTTCTTGGGCAATGGATGTGACGCAAATTCGCGGTTTTACCCTGCAGGACCAAGGATTCCTTACATTTCCTGCGGTATCGGCAGATAAGCGGCTTACAGCGGCCGGATCGTCCCATGCTCCCCATTGCCGTCGCCATCGTCTGCAAAATTCCTCTGCCCGGCCAGTCCAAGACCCGGCTGTCGCCGCCCCTTACCCCCCGGCAATGCGCGCAATTGTCGGCCGCCTTCATCCGCGACGTGGCGCAGTCCATGAACGACGTGGCGACCGCCTCCAGCTACGCCATCTACACGCCGGCCGGTTCGGAAAGGGATTTGCTCCCGCTTCTGCCGGACGGTTTTCGCACGATGCCGCAAGCGGACGGCGATCTGGGCAGCCGGCTGATCCGCATGATCCGCGATCTCTTTATCGCCGGTCATCGCGGCGTGGTGCTGGTCAATGCCGACAGCCCGACGCTGCCGCATGCCATCCTGCGCGATGCCATCGCCATGACCGGGCGCACCGACAATGTCGTCATCGGCCCCGCGCATGACGGCGGCTACACCCTGATTGGCCTCTCCCGCCCGCACGATGCATTGTTCACCGATATCGACTGGAGCACGTCCCGGGTCTATGAGCAGACCCGCGCGCGCGCCTTGCAGCTCAGGCTGCCGGTGGTCGAATTGCCGCTCTGGTACGACATCGACGACGCGCATTATCTCGCTGTGCTGGAACAGGAGCTGGCGGGCTCGCCGCCCCCGTTTGCGGCGGCCGGCCTTGCCGGCGCTCCCGCCCCTCATACACGGCGCTGTCTGGCCGAGTTCGCGGCGATGCGCAGCAGCCATGCGCCGGTCAATGTCGTGCGCTGACCTGTTCGAGCGCAGCCGCCTCACCACAACTCGTCGACACCGAACCGGCGCGGGATCAGATTCTGCTGCACAGCATACGAGATCAGCAGTTCGAGGCAGGGCCGATTGGCCTCGCGACCGAACGGCGCGGTGTCGATCATGCCCGCTTTCGGCAGGCCGGCTTTCGTCTTGCTCGCCTCCAGCAAGCGGTAGAATTCCACGACGGCCTTGGGCTGCGATCGCATGAGCTCGTCGGTCACCACCACCATGTGATTCACCGGGATGACGCCATGCGTGTCGTACCACGCACGCGCGGCAGCATCGGGATCCGGGATCACGCTCCTGAGGCTGGGATCGTCCGGCATGGCGGCGCCATAGATCGCGGCATCGAGCTCGCCGTCGATCAGCATCTGCGTGATGTCCTGACCGGGCCGGGCCCGGATCACGTCTTCGGGATCCCTGGCTTCCGCGACATGCCCGTCCTCGAACGTCACCCACTGCACGCTGCTGAGGTCCACGCCGTAATCGTTCTCGATGATGCCGCGGATATACGCGCCGGTGGTCTGGCTGTATGAGCGAACCCCGATGCGCTTGCCGGCCAGGTCGGCGGGGCGCAGGTCTCCGCGCGCGCTGTTGTAGAGACACGTATTGTGCTGAAAGCGCGAGAGCATGGCCGCGGGCAGGAGCGTCAGACCCTTGCCATAGGCCTTCGCCTGCAAGACCGTGACCAGCGCCAGTTCGCTGATGTCAAAGGCATGCTCGCGCACCATCGGCTTGAACGCGGTGTGCATCGGCTTCATCTCGACGAAGTCGAGCTTCAGCATCGACGAGGCGACCTCCCCGCGCTTGAGCGGCAGCGTATGCGGGTAGTCGCCGATGGCGACGCGCAGGGTGACGGGCGACGTAGTCATCTCGAACAACTTTCGTTTCATGGCCTTGCGATCGCGGGACCGAATACAGCGGACCGCTGTGAAACAGCGCTGGCCTTTTCGATTACGAAGCGAGGAAGGGCAGACCGTCGGCCGTTATAGTCTTAAGCTGTTTTTGGTCAACGGATCGGACCTCATCCCATCCGGGCTACGCTCGCACTGCAAATTCCGGTAATATTCGGAACGCGTGAGCGAACAGACAGCCGGAGAAACGTTGGATGCTGAAGGGGGTGGCGACCTGCATGGGCCTTGCGGCGGCGCTGGCGATCATCGGGCCGGCGGCGGCTCAGGCGCCGGGCGATGCCGCCGCGCTCTCTGCAAAGGCAAGCGAACTCTACAAGGCCGGCAAATATGCCGAGGCCTTGCCACTGGCGCAGCAAGTCCTCTCGATTGCGGAAAAGCAACTCGGAGCAAATCATCTCAATATCGCGACACCATTGACGAATGTGGCCGGGCTTTACCAGAGACTGGGGCGCCATCGAGAAGCCGAACCGCTCTATCAGCGGGCACTGGCGATCCGTGAAAAGGCGCTCGGGACGGATCATCCGCTTGTCTCGCCGACGATCAGCAATCTGGCCGGCCTTTACCGGATTATGGGCCGCCTCTCCGAAGCTGAGCGTTTGTTCCAGCGCGCGCTGGCCATCGACGAGAAAACGCGCGGGCCAGAAGACATTGAAGTCGCAAATACCCTTCATCAGCTGGCGCGTATCTACTGGGTCCAGAATCGCGTCGACGAGGTGACGCCGCTATTCCAGCGCATAGTGGCTATCCGCGAGAAAGCCTATGGGCCGGACCATCCGGTCGTCGCCCAGACACTGAATGACATGGCAGGCTTCTACCGGGATCAGGGCCGGCACGAACAGGTCGAGCCACTGTTCAAGCGCGTGCTGACCATGACCGAGAAGGCACTCGGGCCAGAGCATCCCGCGGTTGCCGCGGCGCTCAACAACATGGCCGTGCTCTATCAGGAAATGGGCCGCCATGCCGAAGCGGAGTCGCCGGCAACGCGCGCCTTGGCCATCCGCGAAAAGACGCTCGGGCCCGACCATCCGCATGTTGCGATCACGCTCCACAATCTGGCCGAGCTCTACCGGACCCTCGGGCGCAAGGCCGAGGCAGCCGAACTGTCCAAACGCGAGCAGGCGATCCGCGCAAAGGGCATTGAACGAGAATCTGATCGACCGAAATAGGCCTTGTATCCGGGCCGCGGATGGTGAATATCCGCGCCGAATTCCCAGCCGGAGTACAAGACAATGTCGCAGAAGACCGGTCTCGTCGTCACCGCCCATCCGGGAGACTTCGTCTGGCGCGCCGGCGGCGCCATCGCGCTGCATGTGAAGAAGGGCTATCGCGTCAAGATCGTCTGCATGAGTTTTGGCGAGCGCGGCGAAAGCCAGTTCGCCTGGAAGGAAGCCGGCGCAACGCTGGAGAAGGTGAAGGCCGGCCGCAAGGACGAGGCCGAACGCGCGGCGCAGATCCTGGGCGCCGAGATCGAATTCTTCGATGCCGGCGATTATCCGCTGCGCCTGACCGAACAGCATTTCGACCGCATGGTCGACATCTACCGCGAGACGAACCCGTCCTTCGTGCTGACGCACGCGCTGGAAGACCCATATAATTTCGACCACCCGAACGCCGCCCATTTCGCGCAGGAGACCCGCGTGGTCGCCCAGGCCATGGGCCACAAGCCGAGCGCAAGCTACAAATATTCCGCCGCGCCCGTGTTCCTGTTCGAGCCGCACCAGCCGGAACAGTGCGATTTCAAGCCGCAGGTCATTCTCAACATCGACGAGGTGTGGGAAACAAAATACAAGGCGTTCCAGGTGCTGGCGGCGCAGAAGCATCTGTGGGCCTATTACGAACGCGTGGCACTGAATCGCGGGATGCAGGGCGGCCGCAACACCGGCAAGCCGATGACCTATGGCGAAGCCTATCAGCGGCTGTTTCCACAAGCTCTGGAGGAATTGGCATGAAGCCCGTCGTCGTTCGCAACATCACACGCGCCGACGCCGACGCGGTCGGCGTGCTCGGCGGCCTGGGCGTCTCCACCGTGCACGAGTCCATGGGCCGTGTCGGCCTGATGAAGCCCTATATGCGGCCGATCTATTCCGGCGCCGAGATCGCGGGCCCCGCCGTCACCGTGCTGGCGCAGCCGGGCGACAACTGGATGATCCATGTCGCGGTCGAGCAATGCCAGAAGGGTGACGTGCTGGTGGTCGGCTGCACCACCGACAACACCGACGGCATGTTCGGCGATCTCCTGGCAACGTCCCTGAAAGCGCGCGGCGTGCTCGGGCTGATCATCGAGGCCGGCTGCCGCGACGTGAAGACGCTCAAGGAGATGGGCTTTCCGGTCTGGTCGCGCGCCATTTCCGCCAAGGGCACGGTCAAGGCGACGCTCGGCTCGGTCAATATTCCGGTGGTCTGCGCCGGGGTGCTGGTCAATCCGGGCGACGTCGTGGTCGCCGACGACGACGGCGTCTGCGTGGTGCCGGCGAAGGAAGCCGCCGACGTGGCGCAGAAGGGCTCCAAGCGCAACGCCGAGGAAGGCGACAAGCGCGCCAAGCTCGCCTCCGGCGTGCTCGGGCTGGACATGTACCACATGCGCGAGCCGCTGGCGCGGGCCGGGCTGACCTACATCGACAATCCGGAAGACGCGTAACAAGGTACCCGCTGCATCATGCCGCCCTTCGTCGTCGAATTCGGCAATGTCGGGCGCAAGCCGGAGCCTGACGGCCGGCTCGATGCGCCGGCCTTCCACCGCAATCATGAGGCCATCTGGTCGGTGCTGGCGCCATGGCTGCTCGCGCAAACCGGCGAGGTGCTGGAGACCGGCAGCGGGACCGGTCAGCATGTTGTGGAGTTCGCGCGCAAATCGCCGGGCCTCGTCTGGTGGCCGAGCGACTACAACGACGCGCATGTCAAAAGCATCGAGGCCTGGCGGCGCCACAGCGACCTGCCGAATATCCGCCCCGCCCGCCGCATCGATCTTGCTGCGCCGGACTGGGGACTGAGCGCAGACGATTCAAAAACGCTCCGCGGCCTGACGATGATTTTCTGCGCCAATGTGATTCACATCGCACCATGGTCCGTTGCAGAAGGATTGCTTGGCCATGCCGCGGGACGTTTGAAAGCGGACGGCCGCCTTTATATGTATGGCCCCTTCATGCGCGACGGTCAGCACACCGCGCCGAGCAACGCGGTCTTCGACTCCAGCCTGCGCGCGCAACACCCGGCATGGGGCGTGCGCGACATCACCGATATCCACGCGCTGGCCGGCCGCTCCGGACTTTATCTCACCGACATCGTGCCGATGCCCGCCAACAATTTCATTCTCACGTTTGAACGAACGCCTGCGGCCTAGGCATCGCCCGGAGGCACCATGGTCACATGGGCGTCGTCGATGTGACGGGCCAGCAGCGCGGCGACCTGCCGGCGCAGTTTTGAATCGGTCCGGTCTTCGGGCGCCCAGATGCGCACATCGATCCTGTCGTCGACAACCGACACGTCATAATCGGCAATCATGCCGGAGGCCATCATGATGGCGAGCGCCCCTGCCACGGCTTTGAGATAAGTCATGTTTGCACGCTCCGTTCGGATTCAGGATTGCAGATGCAGTACGCTCTGCGATGCGTGCACCATCTAGTCGGCCTTGATGCCAGTTCAATGTCGGGACGGTGTCAAAAGCGAGACGTGTGATTTCCGGATTGCGGACACGGATGAAGAACGTTTGCTGTCAAAAAAGCGTCATCCGCAGGTCACGCAAGCTGCACAGGAATCGCCGATACGATTGCCGTGGATTTGCTGCGCGGGAAGAAAAAGCCGGAGGCGGACACGCTTTCGGCGAGGGGTTGCCCGCGAGCCGGCCTCGTTGGGCAGCCCCAAAAACACCGACCCTGCATTGCGCCGGGGCATCGACCTTGTCCGGCCATTGTGTTAGTGCGCTTGCGTCCATTTCGACGCCAGCGGAACACCCATGACGACAGAATCTGTTCTCGATATCGCACATCTCGGCCATCTCGAATTGCTGACACCCAAATTCGAGGAGAGCCGCAAATTCTTCATCGACGTGTTGGGCATGACGCAGAGCGGAGAGAAGGGGGACAGCGTCTATCTGCGCGGCTGGGACGATTACGAGCGCTATTCGCTGAAACTCACCGCTTCAAAGACCTCAGGGATGGCGCATGTCGCCTTCCGCACCCGCTCGCCGCAGGCGCTGGAGCGCCGCGCCGCCGCGCTGAAGGGCTCGGGCTTCGACGTGGGCTGGACCGACGGCGACCTTGGCCACGGCAAGACCTTCGTTTGTAAGGACCCGGACGGGCATGTGATCGAGCTGTACTACGACACGGAATGGTACGACCCGCCGCCGGACCTGAAACCCGCCCTGAAGAACCAGGCGCAACGCTATCCGGCGCGCGGCTGCAACGTGCGCCGGATCGACCACTTCAACGGGCTCGCCAGTGACATCAAGGCCAACCGGGAATTCTTCGAGAACTATCTCGGCTTCCGCCTGACCGAGCAGATCGTCCTCGATGACGGCACCGAAGCCGGCATGTGGCTGACCGCGACCAACAAAAGCTACGACTTTGCCTATACCCGCGATTTCACGGGCAGCAAGGGACGTTTTCATCACGTCACCTACGCGCTCGACAGCCGCGAGGACATCCTGCGCGCCGCCGACATCTTCCTGGAGAACGGCGTCTATATCGAAACCGGTCCGCACAAGCACGCCGTGCAGCAGACGTTCTTTCTCTATGTGTATGAGCCGGGCGGGAACCGCGTGGAGGTGGCCTGTGCGGGCGCGCGGCTTGTTCTTGCGCCCGACTGGAAGCCCATCCGCTGGAGCGAGGCCGAGCGCAAGAAGGGCCAGGCCTGGGGACTGAAGACCATCGAATCGTTCCACACCCACGGCACGCCGCCGGTGGAGCACAAGTGACGTGGTCATCGCGGTGTTCGCGATGACGAGGGAGAAGCGATGCACTTTCTCTATCTGTCGATCGCGATCGTGGCGGAGGTCGTCGCGACCTCCGCGCTGAAGGCGTCGGATTCCCTGACCAAGGGCGGTCCGATTGCGGTCATGGCGGTCGGCTATGCGATCGCATTCTGCTTTCTCGCGCTCACGCTGAAGACCATCCCGGTCGGGATCGCCTATGCGATCTGGAGCGGACTGGGCATCGTCCTGATCTCGATCGCAGGCTGGGTGCTGTTCCGGCAGTCCCTCGACGCCCCCGCGCTGGCGGGCCTGGCCATGATCGTCGCAGGCGTGATCGTCATCAACACGTTCTCCAAGTCGGTTGCGCATTGATGCACGCCGTGCCGGCGTCGTGCTAGATTGCCGCGATGCAAGTATTGACGCTTCCCTCGGGCGAGACCGTCCCCGTGCTCGGACAGGGCACCTGGGGCATGGGCGAACAGGCGCGGCGGGCGGCCGACGAAGCCACCGCGCTGCGGCTCGGTCTCGACCTCGGAATGACGCTCATTGACACCGCCGAGATGTATGGCGACGGCGGAGCCGAGGAGGTCGTGGCCGATGCGATCGCCGGCCGGCGTAGCGAGGTGTTTCTGGTGAGCAAGGTGCTACCGGAGAATGCCAGCCGTCGCGGGACGATCGACGCCTGCGAACGCAGCCTGAAGCGGATCGGCACCGACCGTCTCGATCTCTATCTGTTGCATTGGCGCGGGAGCGTGCCGCTCACCGAGACGCTCGAGGCTTTCACGGAGCTCATCGAGACCGGCAAAATCCGGTACTGGGGCGTGAGCAATTTCGACACCAACGACATGGCTGAACTTGCGACATTGCCCGGCGGGGCGGCCTGCGCCACCAACCAGGTGCTCTACAATCTAAGCCGGCGCGGCATTGAATTCGATCTCGTGCCCTGGTGCCGCGATCACCACATGCCGGTCATGGCCTATTCGCCGGTGGAACAGGGACGGCTGCTCGATCATCCGGCACTGAAAGCGATCGCGACGGCTCGCGGAGCGACGCCGGCGCAAGTGGCGCTGGCGTGGCTGCTCCACCAGAGCGGGACCATCGTCATTCCGAAGGCGACCAACCCTTCCCATGTGCGGGAGAACCGCGCCGCGCTCGACCTGAAACTGGCGGCCGAGGATCTTGCCGCGCTGGACAAGGCCTTTCCGCCACCCACCCGGAAACGCGCGCTGGAAATGCTCTAGAGTGACGGCGATTCTCCAACAGGACAGCTCATGACCGATTTGTCGCGTCTCAAGATTGGCCTTAAAGGCAATGCCGACATTCTCGTCGGCGAGGAGCAGACCGCGCCGCGGGTCGGCAGCGGCCGGGTGCGCGTGCTGGCGACCCCGGTCATGATCAACATGATGGAGGCCGCAGCCCTCGACGCGATCGAGAGCTTGCTGCCGACGGGGCATCAGAGCCTCGGCACGCATCTGAATGTCGGCCACTACGCGGCGACGCCGGTCGGCATGCGGTTGCGGGCGACGGCGGAAGTGACCAAAATCGACGGGCGCAATGTCGAATTCCGGGTCGAAGCCTTTGACGACAAGGAACGCATCGGCGACGGCACGCATGCCCGCGTGGTGGTCAACGTCGAACGCTTCGACCAGCGCATCCAGAAGAAGCTACAAAGCTGACCAATTTCGGGACTGACATGAACGGCGGTTCGCAACGACTTGCATTCATCGGCTTCGGCGAAGCCGGACAGGCCATCGCCTCCGGCCTGCGCGAGGAAGGCGTGGCGCAGATCGCGGCCTGGGACATCCTGTTTCCGCACGCCGAGGGCGGCAAGCTCAAACAGGCGGCCGCCGATATGGGTGTGCGGGTGGCGTCATCGGCGGCGGATGCCGTCCGTGACACCGACATCATCATTGCAGCCGTGACGGCGGCGTCGAGCCTGGAGGCCGCGCGGTCCGTCGCGCCGCACCTCTCCGGCAATCCATTTTATCTTGACGTCAATTCGGTTTCTCCCGGCCGCAAACAGGAGACCGGCAAGCTGCTGGCCGGCAAGGCGCGCTATGTTGATGTCGCTATCCTGTCTCCGATCCATCCCAGACGCCACAAGTCGCCGCTGCTGCTGGCGGGACCGCAGGCAGAAGCGGTGACGCCCGTCCTGTCGGCGCTGGGGATGACGGCCTCGATCGCCGGGCCGGAGATCGGCGCCGCCGCCGCCATCAAGATGGTGCGCAGCGTGATGATCAAGGGCATCGAGGCGCTGACGCTGGAATGTTTCCTCGCCGCCGCCCGCGCCGGCGTGGTGGAGGAAGTCGCCGCCTCGCTGAAGAACAATTACCCGAGCCTCGATTGGGGCCAGATCGCCGAATACAATATCGAGCGCATGGCGAGCCACGGCATTCGCCGCGCCGCGGAAATGGAAGAAGTCGCCGACACCCTGCGCGAACTTGGCGTCGAGCCGTTGCTCACGACCGCCACGGTGCAGCGCCAGCGCGACATGGGTGAAATGGGCAAGCAGGACAAGATCCGCGTCACGCTCGATCAGGGCCGCGCGCGGATGCTGAACGCCATCAGCGCGGCGGCGAAAGACAGGCACTGAGATGACCGCGCGCAGTTGTATTGTCTATTTGCTCGGAGCGCTGTGTGCCGCCGCGATATGGCCCGCAGCGACGCCGGCATTGGCGCAGGGCCAGCCCCTGATCGTCATGGGCCCCTGCGCGGGACCGGGCTATCGGCCGGTTTGTGCGCGCAGCCGCAAGAAGACGCTGGTCACCTACGTCAATGCCTGCATGGCGCGCAGCGACGGCGCGCGCGTGATCAGCGAGGGCGCCTGCCCGGAAGCCTGCCCGATGATCTTCAAGCCGGTTTGCGCCCTCGACGCCGCCGGCAAGCGCAAGACCTTCGGCAACGAGTGCCAGGCCAGAGCGGCCGGCGCCAAAATCCTGCGCGGCGGACGCTGCGTCCCGCTGGTGCGCTAGGCAAAAAAATGCCCCGCGCGCGCGGGGCACTTTGTCTGCTTCCATGTATGAGCGGTCAGCGCGGCGGAATCTGCAGGAATTCCGTCACCTCTTCCTTGGTCAAAGGCTTGTCCAGGAATTTCAGCTTCACAGCATCACGGATGATGCCGTCCATGTCGGCCATCTTGTCGGTCTGCATGGCATCCTGGGGCTGGAAGTCCTTGATCGCTTCCTTGATGATCCCTTCATCGGCCTTGATCTTGACGGCATACATCGTGATCGCCTTTGGATCGGAATACATCCAGTCCACACTCTCACGATAGGCCTTCACGAACCGCATGATGGCGTCCTTCTTGGTCTTGAGCGCATCCGCGTTGACGATGATGGCGCGCACCGTCTGACCGCGCAGCGATGGCGCATCGCTGCCACGAATGACCAGGCGAGTCTTGCCTTCCTTCATTTCCTTGACGCCGAACGGCGGAGCCGCCCAGCCGATATCGACCTGGCCGCTCATCACCGAGGTCAGCGTGCCCGGAGGGCCGCCGGTCGCGGTCGGCTTGGCCTTCACCCCGAGTTCCTCGATGAACGCGAGAACGAGATTGTTGGTCGACGATCCGTTGGTCGAATACGCAATCGTGTGCTTGTCAGTGATGTCCTTGATCGACTTGATCGGCGAGTCCGCCTTCACGTACCAGTAGAGATCCTGGGTGCCGGTATAGGCCGGCAACAGCAGACGCACCGGCGCGCCTTTGGAAAAGGCCCGCATCACGCCGGCGACGCCGACGCCCGCGCCGAGATCGGCGCTGCCGGAAATCACCGCCTGGATGGTCTCGCCCGCGCCCTGGGTGCCGACCGCCTCGATGTTGAGATTATGTTTCTTGAAAATGCCGGCGTCCTGACCCAGCGTCGGAGCCTGGTTTTCCCAATTGTTGATCTGGCCGATGGCGATTTTCAGCGTGTCCTGCGCAGACGCGCCGGACCCCGCCATCACCACCGCGCTTGCGGCTGCGAATGCAGCCGCTCTGACTGTCTTCATCGCTTTCTCCCTTTCGCCTTCTTGACTGTCTTCCTGACTGCCGGACGTTTCTTGGCGCCGATCCTCTTGGCCGGAACCGCTTTCAGTCCATTACCGGATTTCTGCAGCCGCATCGACCAATATTCCCAGGTCCGGCCTGTGACATTCGGCTGCTTGTGTATCTGCGCGCATTTCTCGACCTCTCCGGCCGACAAGGTGGAGACATGGCCCAGCATGCGGGCCTGCCACTGGAACTCGGCGTTGCGGCAGGAATAGATCGTGCGCAGCACGAGATCGGGGACATTGGCGCCGACCACGGTCGTCCCGTGACGCCGCATCAGCACCATGGAATTCCTGCCGAGCGCGCGCGCCAGCGAGGCGCCCTCCTCCGGCTTGATCACCAGCATGTTGGTGTCGCCAAAATCGTCGCGCTGGTCCCAGAACGGCACCTTGTTGCCCATCGGCGCACCGAGATGAAAAACCGGCACCAGTTCGATCCCGCTGACGCAATACGGCATCATGGCCGGCGAATGATGATGCACCACCGCCATCACGTCCGGCCGCGCCTTGTAGATCTCGCCGTGAATCACGCGCTCGGAATACAGGCTCGCGGTCGTGGCCGCGACCGGCCGGGACTCCAGGTCATATTCGAGGACGTCCGACGGCTCGACCAGCTCCGGCGCGCGCGAGCGCGACAGCAGATAGCGGCCGGGATTTTCAGGATGTCGAACCGAGACATGCCCGAAGGCATCCAGCACCCCTTCATTGGCGAGAATGCGATTGCCGATTGCAACCTCCTCGCGTGCACGATTTATCGCTGACGCCATCCCGCTCTCCCTCGATTCAGATATCCGTTTTTCTTAACCATGCCTATCGCCTATCGCCTGCCGCGCTGTTTCTCAAGCCCGTCGCGCCGGCCACCTGCAATGCCGTGGTTAACACTTGTCTGTGTCGAGCCGTGTTTGCCCGTAACCGATTCATAACGGCCCCGGCCTATATTTCACATGACGGGGACGGATAAACAATGCCATCCAATACACGCCGCTGGCTGAGCGCTACGTTGCAGGGGACGACCGTCCTCGGCATCACGCTGATTGCCGTGGTGTGGATCAGCGTCGCCTTTCATCTCGATGTCAACCGCCGCAATGCGTTCGATAATGCATCCCAGACTGCAGCGAATCTGGCGCGCACCTTCGAGGAACATATTGCCCGCACCATTCGCGGCGAAGACGGAACCCTGGTGGTTCTGCGCGCCATGTACGAGCGCCATCCCGGCACATTCAGCATGATCGACTGGCCGAAATATGCCGGCATGGTCTCCGATGTCATCGTCCAGTACTCGGTCATCGACCGCAGCGGCATTCTTGTCGGATCATCGCTGGGACGCCCGAAGCCGCTCGACCTCGGCAATCGCGAACATTTCCGTTTCCACCTCGGCCGGCAGACCGATGAGCTGTTTATCGGCAAGCCGTCCCCCGGAAGCGTCGCCGGAAAGGACTCGATAGAATTGAGCCGCCGTCTGCATGAACCGGACGGCTCGTTCGGCGGCGTGATCGTGGCTTCGCTGGATCCGGCGCAACTGATCAGGTTTTACGAAACCATCGATGTCGGGCGCGACGGGTCGATCTCCATGGTCGGAACCGACGGATATGTCCGCGCGCGCCGCGGTCTGAAGAACGAGAAGCTGGCCAGATTGCCTCTGAACCGCGGGGTCATGCAAAAAATCGAAGAAAGCCCGACCGGCACCTATATGAATGACGGCAAGCTTGACGGCGTTCTCCGGCTTGTGTCCTACCGCAAGGTGGAGAACCTGCCTTTGATCGCTGTCGTTGGTCTTTCGACCGAGCAGGTTCTGGCCCGGTACGAGCAGGAACGGCGGCAATATATTTTCATTGCGCTCTGCGTCACAGGAATTGTCGCGGTCGTCATGCTGCTGAGCATCGCCCATCGGCGAAAGCTCGACCTCGCCTACGACGAACTGCAACGAAACGAATCCCTCGCCCACAGCAGAAGCGCGGAGCTTCGCACCACGCTGGAGAACATCGATCAAGGCATCCTGATGGCAGATGCGAGCGGCAATCTCCAGGTCATCAATCGCCGCGCCATCGAACTGCTCGACCTTCCGCCGGAATGGCTGGACACCAAGCCTAATCTGAAATCCATCCTGCGCTACATGATCAGCCGCGGAGAGTTCGGCGGCAATGGAGAACGTCTGCAGCGGACTCTCTGGGACAGCATCAAGGACGGCGGGCTAGGTGACGAAGTCCAGCATTATGAACGCACGCGGCCGAACGGCACCGTTCTCGAAATCAACGCCAAACCGCTGCCCGATGGCGGCGTGGTGCGAACCTACGCCGACATCACCGAGCGCAAGCGCGCGCAGGCCAATATCGCGCGCATGGCGACCCATGACGAACTTACAGGCCTGGCCAATCGCACGCTGTTCCGTGAGCGCGTGAGCCAGGCGATCGGCCGCGCGCAACGCTACGGTGAGACCTTCTCGATTTTGCTGTTCGATCTCGACCGCTTCAAGGAGATCAACGATACGTGCGGACATCCGGCCGGTGACGCCGTGCTGAAGGAAGCCGCGCGACGCCTCTCGCTCTGCGTCCGCGAGCACGACACGGTGGCGCGACTGGGCGGCGATGAATTCGCAATTCTCCAGACCAAAGCCAGGACCGATGAAGAGGTCACCCAGCTTGCGCAGCGCATCATCAAGACCATTCGCGTGCCGTTCGAACTGAACGGCGCAGAAATCATCCTCGCCACCAGCATCGGAATAGCTCTCGCACCGCGCGACGGCGCCGACTACGAACAACTGATCAAGAAGGCGGATCAGGCGCTGTACCAGGCCAAGGAAGGCGGCGGCAATTACTACTGCTTCTGCCGAACCGGCGTCATCCTGCAAGCGCCCGCGGGTGAAGTCGTGGACTTTGCGCGCGCCGTCTCCTGAAGGCGGCCGCTCGCCAGGCGGCGTTTGACAGCCTCTTCTCGACCAAGCATTTTGCCCGCACCGGCCTCCGGAGAGGCGCGGGTCTATGTGCTTTTTCGAGGAAAATCTGGTGCCGGAACTGGTTGGTCTCTCCCGCGACGGATCTGTCGCGGTCATTACCGTCGATAACCCCCCGGTCAACGCCCTCAAACACGACATGCGTGTGGGCCTGATCGAGGCCTTCGCTCAGGCGCGCAACGATGCCGGCGTCGCCGCCGTTGTCTTGATGGCCGCTGGCCGGACGTTCATCGCCGGGGCCGACATCACCGAATTCGACAAGCCGCCGCGCACGCCGGCCACCGGCGACGTGATCGACGCCATCGAAGCCATGCCGAAGCCGGTGATCGCCGCGTTGCACGGCACGCCGCTGGGCGGCGGCCTGGAAGTGGCGCTCGGCTGTCATTTCCGGATCGCGGCGCCGGGCACAAGACTCGGCTTGCCGGAAATCAAGCTCGGCCTCATGCCAGGCGCCGGCGGCACCCAGCGCTTGCCCCGGCTTGTCGGAATGGAACAGGCGATGGCGATGATCCTGTCGGGCGATCCGATCCCGGCTGACCAGGCGCTTGCAAGCGGGCTGATCGACGAGATCGCGGAGGGCGACCTGCGGGCGGCGGGCATCGCGTTTGCAAAGCGTATCCTCGCCGAACGGCGTCCGCTGACCCGGGCCCGCGACCGCGAGGACAAGCTCGCCGCCTTGCGCGCCGATCCCAAACCATTCGACGACCTGGCGGCGCCGCACCTGAAACGCGGACGCGGGCTGGAGGCGCCGAAAGCCGCGATCGAGGCCTTGCGTTGGGCACTCGACCTGCCCGTCGACGACGCGTTGCGGCGCGAGCGCGACACCTTCATCGCTTTGCGCAACGGCGAGCAGGCCAAGGCGCAGCGACACATCTTTTTTGCCGAACGCGAGGCGGCAAAAATTTCCGATCTGCCCAGGGACGTGAAGGGCCGCGACATCGCGCGCGCGGCGGTGATCGGCGCCGGCACCATGGGCGGCGGCATCGCGATGAACTTCGCCAATGCCGGCATCCCGGTCACGATCGTCGAGACCGGCGACGAGGCACTGAAGCGTGGGCTTGGAGTCATCGAAAAAAATTATCAGGCCTCAGCCAAACGCGGCGCGATGAGCGCGGACAGCGTGCAGAAACGGCTCGCGCTGATCGAGGGCACGACCGATATCGGCAAGATTGCCGACGCCGATCTGGTGATCGAGGCGGTGTTCGAGGACATGGACGTCAAGCGCGACGTGTTCGGGAAGCTCGACCGGCTCACAAAATCCGGTGCCGTGCTGGCGACCAACACATCGTATCTCGACGTGAACGCAATTTCCGACATGACGCAACGCCCGTCGTCCGTCGTCGGCATGCACTTCTTCAGCCCGGCGAATGTGATGAAACTGCTGGAGATCGTGCGCGGGGCCAAGACCGCACCCGATATTCTCGCCACGGCAATGTCGGTCGGCCGCAAGATCGGCAAGGTTCCGGTCGTGGTCGGCGTCTGTCACGGCTTTGTCGGCAACCGCATGCTGCGCCTGCGTTCGATCGAATCCGAACGGCTGCTGCTGGAAGGCGCCTTGCCGCAGGACGTGGACGGCGCGCTGACCGAGTTCGGCTTTCCGATGGGGCCTTTTGCCATGGGCGACCTGGCCGGTCTCGACATTTCCTGGCGCATGCGCAAGGCGCAGGGCGCACGCGCCGAGATCGCCGACCAGCTCTGCGAACAGGGCCGGTTCGGACAGAAGACCGGCAAGGGATTCTATCTCTATGAGGCGGGCGCACGCACGCCAGTGCCGGATCCCGAGGTCGAGCGGCTGATCCTCGCCACCGCGCAGCGGCTGGGCGTGATACGCAAAGCCCTCGATCGCAAGGAGATTATCGAACGGCTGCTCTTCCCGATGATCAACGAAGGCGCCCGCATCCTTGAAGAAGGCATCGCGCAGCGCCCCGGCGATATCGACGTAATCTGGGTCTACGGCTACGGCTTCCCGCGCTGGCGCGGGGGGCCGATGTTCTATGCCGACAGCCTCGGCTTGCCTTATATTCGCGACCGGCTGATCCAGTTCGCCCGGCAAACCGGCGACCCACGGCATGAGCCGGCCCCGTTGCTGGCGCGGCTGGCCGAAGCCGGCGAGGGTTTCGCGTCTTTGAGCAGGACATCCTAAGGAGCTAATCGTGCTGCCACCGCCCACGTCCCGTTCCGCGGCCCTGGCCGAGCGCATCACCGCCTTCGCGGAAGACCATATCTATCCGGCGGAAGCCGCGTTCGAGCAGCAATTGCTGGAGGCAAAGGACCGCTGGGCGGAATTACCGGTGATGACCGCGCTCAAGGCCAGGGCCAGGGCGGCGGGGTTGTGGAATCTGTGGCTGCCGAAAGCCCACGATCCCGACGCGCTGAGCAATCTCGAATATGCGCCGCTCTGCGAGATCATGGGCCGTTCGCCGATCGGCGCCGAGCCGTTCAATTGTTCGGCGCCCGACACCGGCAACATGGAGACGCTGATCCGCTACGGCACCGACGAGCAGAAAGCGCGCTGGCTGACGCCATTGATGGCGGGCGAGATCCGCTCCTGCTTCGCGATGACGGAACCGGACGTGGCGTCGTCCGACGCCACCAATATCCGCGCGCGGATCGCACGCGATGGCGACGGCTACGTCATCAACGGCCGCAAATGGTGGACATCGGGCGCGATGGACAAGCGCTGCAAGATCGCCATCGTCATGGGCCAGACCGACCCCACGGCGGAATCGTACAGGCGGCAGTCCATGATCCTGGTGCCGATGGACGCCGACGGCGTGAAAGTCGTGCGCCCGCTGCATGTGTTCGGCTATGACGACGCGCCGCACGGCCATGCCGAAGTGATCTTCGACAATGTGCGCGTGCCGGCATCGAATATACTGCTGGGCGAAGGCCGCGGCTTCGAGATCGCCCAGGGCCGCCTCGGGCCCGGACGCATTCACCACTGCATGCGGATGATCGGCATTGCCGAGCGCGCACTGGAAACGCTGTGCAGGCGCGCACTGTCGCGCACCACTTTCGGCAAGCCGGTGGCGGATCAGGGCGTCACCCGTCACTGGATCGCGGAATCGCGCATGCAGATCGATCAGGCGCGGCTGCTGACCTTGCAGGCCGCTCGGATGATGGACGAGGTCGGCAACAAGGCCGCGCGCGCCGAGATCGCCATGATCAAGGTGGTGGCGCCGAATGTGGCGCAGACAGTCGTGGATCGCGCAATCCAGGTTTGCGGCGCCGCCGGGGTCAGCCAGGATTTCCACCTGGCCTATGCGTTCGCCCGCGCGCGCACGATCCGCCTCGCCGACGGCCCGGACGAGGTTCACCGCGAGACGGTGGCGAAGATCGAGTTGCGCAAATACGCAGGCCGCCCGAAAGCCTGATCGTCAGTTGCGGGACGCCGGCAGGCCGAGCCGGTCGAGCCGCGCCAGGCCGACCGCCAGCGCCAGATTGAGCCGCTGCCGCCGCATGCGGCGATACCAGGCCGGCCATTGCCGGCGCAGCCACGCCGTGCCGACGGTCTCGAACCACGCCGCATTGACCAGGAAGGTCAGGAGCCAGGCGAGATAGTGATAACGCGGCGCGATCAGGAAGATCAGCGACACCGCGTGCTGCACCAGAACGGCGCCCGCGATCAGACGCAGCCAGGGATCGAAACGTTTGCCCGCGTACGCCACATAGACCAGCACGACGATTGCGGCGGCATGCAGCGGCACCATCGCAAGGGTTTCGGCCGGACCGCTGAGCCAGACGCCTATCTGCTTTACGGCGCGCACGAGATGCGGCCCGGTGACATCCAGACGCGCCATTTCCACAAGCGCCGCGCCCCAGGCCGCGGGCGGCATCACCAGCAATTCCGGGATGGTCGCGTTGGAACTGAACAGCACGAACACGCCGCCGAAATACCAGTTGTGCAGCGGCATCACGGCGGCCGGCAGAAATCCCGCGCACAGGCCGGCGACCCGCCGGACATCGCGCATGTAAAGCGCCGCCAATCCCCCGCCTGCCAGCATGATCCCGACAAAGGGCGCCAGATTCGGGCGAACGAAAATGGCCATGGCCATCAGCAATCCGGCGCCGAACGCCACCCCGAACGCACGGCCGCCGGCCTGCGGGCGCCTGACCAGCAGCACCAGGCCGGCAAGCGCGAAGACCGCCGCCGCCGGATCGGCAAAACCGCGCGCCGCCCATTTGGCGTAATGGAAGAAGCTGGTTCCGAACAGCGCCCCCACGGGCAGCGCCACAAAGATCAGCGTCAGCGCTAGCGCCCAGTGCCGTGACAGAAACCGGCGGCACAGGGCCAGATAGATGAACGGCAGCATGAGAATCAGCGCGAGATAGCCGAGATTGCTGTCACCGAAGAAAATTCGTTCAATCGCCTTGAGATAGCGCAGCCCCGGTCCGCCGTAATAGAAGACGCTCTCGCCGCCCCGCAACGCTTCCATGATGTTGCCGGACAGAAGATTGCGCACGATGTCACGCGCCGTGCCTTCATAGAACAGGCCGTCATCGCCGGCATCGAGCGGCCGCCACCCGCCGATCAGGCTGGCATCCTGAACCGCGATCACAAACAGGCACAGCGCGATCAACAGGAACGGCAGGACCGTCGCGCGCCGCCGCCAGCTCACCAGCAGGCCGGCAATTGCCGCGAGGACCAGAATTTTGAGAGCGCCATGCGCGATCTGCCATGTGCGCAGGACCGGCGGTGGATCGAGTGTCATCGCCAGGGTGCCCGGACGAAATCCCAATCCGAAAATCCTGTGTCCAATGTCCGCGGTCTCGATATTGCGGCAGGCCCAGGCTGCATTGGAGAGCAGCGTGAAACGCTCGGCGCGTTCCTCCCAGATCACATCGCCCTGCCAGCACAACTGGCTTCCGGCAAAGGCGGGCGGAAAGCGGTACATCACGAAATACGGCATCATGAGATGCCAGCGATGCAGCCCCATCCAGAAGCGGCCGTCGCGCCGCAGCCGCTTCACGTCGCTGGTCTCGTTATGCCAATTGTAGCGAGCCTCATTGGTGAACCCGAGCCGCAACCAGACCGGATCGGCGAAGTCGATATCGTCGACCCGGCGCGAGAACTCACCCTTGTCGAAGATGCCATCGCCGGAAAACGCAAAAGCGGAGTCGGGGCCCTGCCCGCTGCGCCAGCAACCGCCGGCCGCGGGATCGCAGCGCCGCTCCGGCGGATAGAGCTTGTCGAATTCGGACGCCATGATCCGGTAGACGTCGGGCGGCAGCCCCTTCAGCAGGGCATTGTCGGCCTCCTTGACCAGAAAGACATTGTGCCCCTCGTCGATCCGGGGCGGCGCCAGCAACACATGCGCCGTGACCGCCAACAGCGCCAGCGCGCCAGCGGTGAGCCATGCCCGTGCGCTGTGCGTGATCTCGCCGACAAACACCACAACGGCCAGGAAGGCCAGAACGGCATAACCGAACAGGTTGTTGATGGGCAGGCCGACCACCGCCGCAGCCAGCGCCAGCAGCAACAGGCGGCGGCCCAGATCAAAGCGGCGCCAGAAAGGGTCGGAATGGTCGTGCATGCGACGGCGGCGTGCCGGCTTTCGAAATCCTGGCCGGAATGGCCGATGGCTTGTTCTATTCCGGCCCTTTGCAGGGGGCAACTCGCCATCTACGCCTTGCCCTCGCGCCGGCCCGGTCTTGCAACAGGAGCGGATTTGCCTCATTTCCTGCCTGCGAACGCGGTCTGCCTCCCGCGCCGCGCGGGAGATAAACCGTGATCCGTCTGGGTATTGTCGGCTGCAATTTCGGACGAAGCGTCCTGCTGCCCGCCTTCCGCGCCGACACGCGTTGCGAGGTCACGGCGCTGGCAGGGACTGATATGGCACGGACCAGCGACATTACCAGCGCCGAAGGCATAACTCAGGCTTTCGCCAACTGGGCCGAACTCGTCGATCATCCCGACCTCGACGCCGTCGCTATCGCGGTACCGCCGCGGCTGCAGGCGGAGATCGCAATCCGGGCCCTGAAATCCGGCAAGGCCGTTTTTGCGGAGAAGCCGCTGGCCGCCGATCTGGACGGCGCGCGCGCCATGTTGAACCAGGCCACGGCGAGCGAGCGACCCGTCATGGTCGACTTCGAATTCTGTGAATTGCCGACCTGGCAACGGGCTAAAAGCCTGATCGACGAGGGGGCGGTCGGCGCCTTGCGGCATGTCGCCGTCACCTGGCATGTCGAGAATTACGCCACCCGGATGCGGCTTAAAAGCTGGAAGACCAGCGCGAGTGACGGCGGCGGTGCGCTCGGGAATTTCGTCAGCCACTGCTTCTATTATCTCGAATTTTTTTGCGGGCCGATGAAAGACATGTCGGCGCAGCTCTTCGGCTTGCCCGGGGAAAAGCCCCCCTCCGAGAGTTCTGTGGCGCTGTCGGGGCGATTTCAGTCGGGCGTCGCCTATCTGCTGTCGATGAGCGCGGCGTCCTATCTCGGCTCCGGCCATCGCATCGAATTCTACGGAGAGGACGGAACGCTGGTGCTGGCGAATTCGACCGCCGACTATATGCGCGGCTTTGAACTTTTTCACGCCCGCCGCCCGGCAACGCCGCTGGAGCGCATTGAGTGTCCCGCGTCCGGGCCCGATCCCTATCCCGACGGACGCATCGCGCCGGTCTCACGCCTCGCAAGACGGTTCATCGACGCAATCGACACAAGGACGACGCCGGTGCCGGGCATTCGCGAAGGCTACCGCGTCCAACAGCTGATCGAGACGGCCCGCCTCTCGCAGACAAGCAACTCCAGAAGCATCGTGATTGACGCATGACGGCTCGTAAGATTCTTGTCACCGGCGGCTCCGGGTTCATCGGTTCCGCACTTGTGAAGCGTCTCGTGCGCGAAGGTCACAACGTGCGCGTACTGGACGACAATTCTCGCGGCGCGCCGCGCCGGCTTGCCAGCTTCGAATCCGACATTGAATTCATCGGCGGCGATGTGCGCGATCCGCAAGCCGTCGATGCCGCCATGAAAGGCGTCGATGAAGTCCATCATCTCGCCTTCGTCAATGGCACGGAGTTCTTCTACAGCGCACCCGAACTGGTGCTCGATGTCGGCGTCAAGGGCATGGTCAACGTGCTCGACGCCTGCAAAAAACATAACGTCCGCTCGCTCATTCTGGCCTCCAGTTCCGAAGTCTATCAGACGCCGCCGAACATCCCGACCGACGAGAGCGCGCCACTGATCGTGCCAGATCCACTCAATCCGCGTTACTCGTATGGGGCCGGCAAGATCATCAGCGAGATCATGGCGATCAATTACGGCCGCAAATTCTTCGACCGCGTCCTGATTTTCCGCCCGCACAATGTCTACGGGCCGGATATGGGCTTCGAACATGTCGTGCCGCAATTTGCCTTGCGGCTGAAGGCGGCACAGGCTGCGCATCCTTCCGGCCCCCTGCCCTTCGCCATCCAGGGCAGCGGCGAGGAAACCCGCAGTTTCTGCTTTGTCGACGATCTGGTCGAAGGCGTGATCGTGATGCGCGCCAGGGGCGAGCATCTGGGCATTTATCATGTCGGCACCACCGAGGAAGTCAGCGTGGCCGATCTGGCGCGCCGGATGGCCCGGCATATCGGCCGGGATCTCGACCTGAAGACCGGCCCGAAGCTTGAAGGCAGCACGGCCCGCAGATGTCCGGATATTTCGAAACTGGCCGGTCTGGGCTATAAGCCGCGCGTTCCGCTGGCGCAGGGTCTGGCGCCCACTATCGACTGGTACTGGACACACGAAGACCTCGCGCCTCGCCGCTGACCGGCGGCGACAGGCGTTGAGGACGGGGGAAGTAATGTTGCGTTCGTTCAAGGTTGCCCGCGGAGCCGGGACCGGCGCCAGCGCTCCGGTCGAGTGCTGCCAGATATGCGGCAATGCCCGGCTCGAAACCATGCTGTCGCTGGGCTACATGCCGCCGGTCAACCAGATGGTCCGCATCGGCGAGGTGCCGCGCCAGCAACCCTGGTTTCCGACCACCGTGCTTTATTGCGGCGAATGTGAACTGGTGCAGCTCGGGCTCGCGGTCGATCCCGTGATCATTTTCCCGCCGGAATATCCCTACACCAGCGGCATGACCAAAATTCTCCGCGACAATTTCGCGGACCTGCATGCCGAATCAAAGGCCATGCTCGGCCTCGGGCCGGACGACCTGGTGATCGATATTGGATCGAACGACGGCACATTGCTGTCCAACTTCAAGAACGGCGGACACCGCGTGCTCGGCATCGAGCCGACCGATGTCGGGCATATTGCCAACGAGCGCGGCATCCCAACCATTCAGCATTATTTCGGCGCTGACGTCGCCCGCGATGTCAAACGCAAGCATGGCGAAGCGCGCGTGGTCACCGCCGCCAATTGCTTTGCCCATATCGAGGACGTGCACGCCATTGTCGACGGGATCACCGAACTGATCGGCACCGACGGCGTATTCATTTCAGAGTCGCATTACCTGATCCCGCTGCTCGACAAGCTGCAATACGACACCGTCTATCACGAGCATCTGCGTTACTACTCTCTGCACAGCCTGAAGGCGTTGCTGGAGATGCACGATCTCGAGATTTTCCATGCCCGGCCGATCCCGACACATGGCGGCTCGATCCGGGTCTATGCCGCGCCGCGTGGCGTACAACCCGTGCAGGCAAGCGTACTGGCGATGCTGGCGCAGGAGCCGACCGGCGACGCCATGCGCGCGCGTCTGACGCAATTCCGCAACGACGTGATGCTGTCGAAACTGCGCCTGCTGTCGATGCTGCGCGACCTGAAGGAAAAGGGCGCGAGAATCGCTGGCATCAGCGCGCCGTCGCGCGCCTCTACGCTGGTCAATTACGTCGGCCTCGACGAGGCCATCATCGACTATGTCTGCGAGATTTCCGGCTCGCTCAAGATCGGAAAATACATGCCGGGAACTCTGATTCCGGTTGTGAACGAGGACCGGCTGTTCGAGGATCAGCCCGATTGTGCCGTAATCTTCTCCTGGCATATCGCCGACGAACTGGCTCCGAAGCTGCGGGCCAAGGGCTTTCGCGGTCAGCTGATCACGCCGCTGCCGGTGCCACGCGCGTTGTAGGCCCGCCCGGAGCCGGTATAATGCGGCCAGTCATAGGGGATTACCGGTGAATTATTCGCGTACAATTGTGAGTAGCCCACGCCCGGAGGTGCCGGTCGGCACAGCCGACCTGACGGTAGTCGGTGGCGCCGGCCATGTCGGCATTCCGCTGGTTCTCGCCTTTGCGGAGGCCGGGCTCACGGTCAATATCAACGACCTGAACCGCGGCACACTCGACATATTGGCCAGCGGCAAGCTGCCTTTCATCGAGTATGGCGCCGAACCGCTGCTGGCGAAGGCGCTGGCCGGGAAAAGGCTGATTTTCAGCGACAAGCCGGCCGAAATCTCCAAGACCGGACCGGTCATCGTCACCATCGGCACGCCGGTCGACGAATTCCTCAATCCGGTCGGCAAGGCGGTGCAGACCTGCATCGACGCCCTGCTGCCGCATCTCGCGGACGGCCAGTTGCTGATCCTGCGCTCCACCGTTTTCCCCGGCACCACCGACTGGCTGGATTCCCATCTCAAGCGCATGGGCCGCGATCTGAAGGTCGCGTTCTGCCCCGAGCGCGTTGTGCAGGGCTATGGCATCAAGGAATTGCGGGAGATGCCGCAGATCGTGAGCGGCACCAGTCCCGAAGCCGAGCAGGAAGCGGCCGCCCTGTTCAAAATGATCGCGCCCGAACTGGTGATGGTAAAGCCGATCGAGGCGGAATTCGCCAAGCTGTTCAACAACGCCTACCGCTATATCGAATTCGCCGCCACCAACCAGTTCTACATGATCGCGAAATCGGCCGGTGTCGATTACCAGCGCGTGCTGGAAGCGATGAAGCACAATTACCCGCGCTCCAAGAACATGCCGCGGCCGGGATTTGCCGCAGGCCCCTGCCTGTTCAAGGACACGATGCAACTCGCCGCCTTTGCCCGCAACCAGTTCGGTCTCGGACATGCGGCAATGCTGGTGAATGAAGGTCTGGTGCTCGACGTCATCGACGACCTGAAGCGACGCTATGATCTCGGCAAGATGTCAGTCGGCCTGCTTGGCATGGCGTTCAAGGCCGAGATCGACGACGTGCGCGCCTCGCTCAGCTACAAGTTCAAGAAGATATTGCACAGCCACGCGCGCGAGGTCCTGACCACCGACCCCTTCGTGACAACCGATCCGGATTTGCTGCCGCTCGGCGATGTCGTTGCGCGCAGCGACATTCTTATCCTTTGCGCACCGCATGCCGCCTACAAGAATGAAAGTCTTGGCGGCAAGCCGGTGGTCGATGTCTGGGGTCATCTGACCGGCGCCAACGTCATCCAATGACCGATACCGGCGGCGCGGCGCGTCTCGACATCGTCATTCCGGTCTACAACGAGGGCGCCAACATCCTGCGCACCCTCGCCGCGATCGAGAAGGACGTCGCAACGCCCTCCTGCGTGCTGATCTGCTACGATATGGAGAGCGACAACACGCTTCCGGCGATCGAGAACAATCGCGCGCTGTTTCCCAAGACGACGATCCGCTTTGTGCGCAACCAGGGACACCGCGCGCACGGCGCCGTCATGAGCGGCTTCGCGGAAAGCAAGGCACCGTTCGTTCTGGTGATGCCGGCCGACGACGACTACAACGCCGGCATTCTCGACGCGATGGTGGCAAAGGCCCAGACCGGCTGCGACATTGTCTGCGCCAGCCGCTTCATGCAGGGCGGCAGCATGGTGGGATGCCCCCGGCTGAAGGCGTTTCTGGTGCGCGCCGGAAGCCTGACGCTGCATCACGTGGCGCGCCTGCCCGCGCGTGACGCCAGCAACGGATTCCGCCTGTTTTCGCGCCGCGTGCTCGACCGCATCGCGATCGAATCCGATTCCGGCTTCTGCTACAGCATCGAATTGCTGGTGAAGGCCCATCGGCTGGGATGGCCGATCGGCGAAGTGCCGGCGCGCTGGATCGAACGCCAGCACGGCACCAGCCGGTTCAAGGTCCTGTCCTGGCTGCCGGCCTATTTGCGCTGGTATTTCTATGCCTTTGCGACAACCTTCCTGCGCCGCCCGCCCGAGACTGTCGGGCTCAAGGCGCCGCAAGCGCGGACTGAGGTTTATGGCTGACGACTGGCCGAAAATTGTCGCCCGCAGAACGACGCGATTGTCGCCGTGGATGTCGGTCGTGGAGCGCGACGTCGAATTCGTCCCCGATCGCGCCCCCGAGACTTATTTTGCAGTCGGCCAACCGGATTATGTGTCCATCATGGCTGTCGTCCCCGACGGGCGCATTCCGATCGTCCGCCAGTTTCGGCCGGCGCTGGAGCAATTCACCTGGGAATTGCCGGCCGGAACGATCGACGACGGCGAGGACGCGGCCGAAACCTGCCAGCGTGAATTGCTGGAGGAAACCGGCTATCCTGCGATCAAAATCCGGACACTCGGGGTGAGTGCACCCTGCTCCGGACGCCTGAGCAACCGCATTCATTCCTTCTTCGTCGAAACCGGCGAACGCGCGGCATCCTTTCAGCCGGAAACCGGCATCGAGGTGAAACTCGTCACGCCCTCCGAACTTGCCGTCCTGATCATGTCGGGCGAATTTGTCGCGCAGCTCCATATGGGTACAATGATGCAGGCCACGCTTTACGGCCTGATCGACCTGCCCTCCGGCCGGATTTCGCGGACATGATGGACGCGCGAACCACCAAGCCTCCTGCCCGACGGCGCCTCGCGGGAGAGCGCGATCCGGAGCGCACGCGCGCCGCGATTCTGGAAGCTGCGACTGCCGAATTCACCAGCAAGGGGCTGAATGGCGCACGTGTCGATCACATCGCCCGCCGCTCCGGCGTGAACAAGCGGATGATCTATTACTATTTCGGCGACAAGGACGGCCTTTACCTTGCCGTCCTTGAGGAAACCTACTCGGCCATCCGCCACGCCGAGATCGGCCTGCATCTTGACGATCGCGACCCGGTGGATGGCATGCGCGAACTGATCCGGTTCACTTGGAACTATTTCATCGCGCATCCGGAATTCCTCAGCCTGCTCGGAACCGAGAATCTGCATCAGGCCCGTTTCCTGAAAAAATCCGAGAAAATCCGCGACCTGCATTCCCCGCTGGTCGGGATGATCTCGTCGCTGCTCGCGCGCGGCGCCAAACAAGGCGTCTTCAGGCCGGATGTCGATCCGGTGCAGCTTTACATCAGCATCGCTTCGCTCGGCTTCTTCTACATGTCGAACAAGCACACCCTGTCGACGATTTTCGGACGCGACTTGACCGCGCCGAACGCGCTCGCCACGCGCGGCGACCATATTGTGGATGTGGTCCTCAGCTACTTGAGGGTGTGACGCCGGGTCCCGGCTTTGTCCAAAGTCACATGCCTTTCCCTCTTGACGCTTTCGCCCCCGGCGTGGTGCACTTGTAACCAGATGGTTACTTAGGCGGGCTGCAAAACGGGTTCCGTCCAGCAGGCCCAAAACCGCGTCCGAAGCCGGCACAAGACCGGCGCGAACCAGAACCGATAACATTCGGGAGGAAAATCAGATGCTTCGCATATCCCTGCTTGCTGCCTCGGCCGTCCTCGTCCTGTCCGGCGCGGCGTCCGCACAGAACTATCCCTGGAAGCCGGAACGTCCTATCACAATCATCGTGCCTTGGGCTGCCGGCGGCTCGACTGACCAGGTCACCCGCGTGGCCGCGGTGGAGATCGAAAAGGCGCTCGGCCAGAAGGTCGTGATTGTGAACCAGGGCGGCGCCTCCGGCTCGATCGGCACCAAGGGCGCGCTCGATGCCGCCAAGGACGGCTACACCTGGACGGCAGGCGCGGCCAAGGACATCGGCACCTACGCGGTCAGCGGCCTGCTCGATACAAAGATCGCCGACTGGGATCTCTATCTGAGCGTGATTAACGTCTCCGTGCTCGGCGTCAATCCGAATGCGCCTTACAAATCCGCAAAGGATCTGGTCGACGCCATGAAGGCGAAGCCGAACACGGTGTCGGTCGCGACCGCCGGCATCAACTCGTCGGGTCATGCGGCGATCGAAGCGTTCACGCGCGCACTGGGCATCACCTACAAGCACGTGTCCTATGACGGTGGCGCGCCCGCGGTGAACGCCACAGTCGCCGGCGAAACCGAAGTCACCACTCAGCTGGCCGTCGAACAGGCCGCAATGATCCGCGCCAAGCGGCTGCGTCCGCTGGCGGTGCTCTCCGACAAGCCGCTGGAACTCGAAGGCGCCGACACCATTCCGCCGGTGACCGCTTCGGTTGCGGGCTTCAGGCCGGACGCGAACTATTTCGGCATCTTCATCCACAAAGGCGTGCCGGAGCCGGTGCGTCAGACCATGAACATGGTCTGGAAAGACGTGATCGCAAAATCCGAGACCATGAAGAAATACGCCGCAAGCAACGGTGCGCAATTCGCCCCCGTCGCCGGCGCGGACGCGCTGAAGGCCGCCATGCCGGCGATCCAGACGACTGCCTGGCAATTGCACGCCGCCGGCAAGTCGAAAGTGTCGCCCGACACCGTCGGTATCGCGAAGCCGTAAGCTGGACCGGTCAAACAGGACCGCCCCGGTCTTCGGGGCGGTTTCTTTTTGCTAATATGAATTCCATGGACACCGAAAAGCCTTCCCCGTTCGCCGACTTCCTGTTCGGCCTGTTCTGGCTCGTGCTCGCCGTCGCGATCATGATCGGATCCTGGACCATGGACCGGCTGGAGCATCTCAAGGTCAGCCTCTATACCGCCCCGGGTGTGGTTCCCGGCCTGCTGGGACTTGCACTTGCGATCATGGCGGTCCTGATGATCCTGCGGTCCATTCGTGCCGGCGCGTTGCAAAATGCGCGATTGCCTGAACTGGGTCTGCAATCGCATTGGCGCATTCTGACGGCCCTCGCACTCTGCCTGTCGTTTGCGGTCGTCGCCGTCGGCAGCGGCCTGCCTTTCTGGGCGGCGGCTGCGGCTTTCATCGCCGTTTTCGTGTTCGTGTTCCGGTTCGAGGAACTGCGCGATCAAGGCCGCTTGCTGCGCGGCGGCGTGCTTGCGGCTGCTTTTGGGCTCCTCAGCGGAGCGGCCATCCACTACGTTTTCCAGGAACTGTTCCTCGTGCGGCTGCCTTGAGGTTCGGATGTTCGACGGTCTTGCCCTTTTCGGACATTCGCTTGGCAACTTCCTGACGCCGACATCGGTCGGCTACGCCTTGCTGGCATCACTCGTCGGAATGGTGATCGGTGCGCTGCCGGGCCTGACCGCCACGATGGGCGTCGCGCTCATGACGACGCTCACCATTACCTTGCAGCCGAACCAGGCGCTGCTGATCCTGATCTGCACCTATGTCGGCGCAATCTATGGCGGCAGCCGCAGCGCCATCCTGCTGAACATTCCGGGCACTCCGGCTTCGGCCGCTTCCTGTCTCGACGGTCATGCACTTGCCCGACAGGGCCTCGCCGGCCGCGCGATGGGCATTGCCACGTCGGGCTCCGTCCTTGGCACCTGGATCGGCATGTTCTTTCTGGCGCTGTTCACGCCGATCCTGGGCGAGATGGCGCTGAAATTCGGAGCCTATGAATTCTTCTGGCTCGCGGTTTTCGGCGTGGTGATTTCGGGAAACCTGACCGGAAATGATCCGCTGAAGGGCTGGATCGCGGGCTTCATCGGCCTGTTCATCGCCGCCATCGGCCAGGAAGGCATGTATGCCCATGATCGGTTCACATTCGGCATCCACGATTTGTCAGGCGGCATCGCGCTGATCCCGGCTCTGGTCGGCGCCTTCGGCTTTGCCGAAGTCCTGACCGTGATGAAGGATCGCCCGCGCAAGGCTATCATCAACTCGTTCGACTCCGTCATCCCCCGTCTCAGCGACATCTTTCAATATTGGCGCACCATCATCCGGTCCGGCCTGATCGGAACCGGCATCGGAATCGTGCCGGGCGTGGGCGAGGATGTCGCGGCCTGGAGTTCCTATGCGGCCGCCCGCCGCGCCAGCAAGGAAAAGGAGAAATTCGGCAAGGGCTCGGTCGAAGGACTGATGGCCGCCGAGACCGGCGACAATGCCTGCGTGCCCGGCGCGGTCATCCCGGTGCTGACGCTCGCCGTTCCCGGATCGGCGCCGGCTGCGGTTCTGCTCGCCGCCATGATGATCCACGGCGTGCAGCCGGGACCGCTGATCATGGTGCAGTCTCCGCAATTCGTCTACGACGTGGTCGCCATGATGTTTCTCGCGACCATCGGCATTCTGGTCTACGGCCTGACATTGACGCACCTTCTGACCAAGATCCTGCAGGTACCGCAGACGCTGGTGATGCCTGTCATCTTTGTTCTCTGCGTCGTGGGCTCGTTCGCCATCGCCTCACGCATGTTCGATGTCTATGTCATGCTGGCATTCGGGATCATCGGATTCATGCTTCGGCAGTTCAATTATCCGATGGCGCCGCTGGTACTCGGCATCGTGCTCGGCGACCTGCTCGACAAGAATTTGCGCCGCGGGCTGGTCCTGTCGGACGGCGACCTGACGCCGTTCTTTGTGCGGCCGATCAGCTTCATCCTGTTCGCGCTGGTGGCCGGCACGATCCTGCTCAACATTCCGTCCGTTCATCACGCCGCCGTCCGCGCCTGGGTAAGGGTCGCGGCGCTGTTCAGCCGGGGCAAGCCCGCGGTCTGAGCGCTGGAATTCCCTTCGGATGGCGCTATAAGACGCCACATGAAAATCTCCCTCTGCAATGAAGTCCTCGCCGAATACGATTTCGCAAGACAATGCGAGGTCGCTCGTCATCTCGGCTATGACGGCATCGAACTGGCGCCGCTCACCGTCTCGAGCGAACCGCATCTGCTCTCGCCCGCGCGACGCGCCGAATTGCGCCGCATCGCATCAGACGCGGGCGTTCCGATCGCCGGCCTGCATTACATCCTGCGGGCGCCGGAAGGATTGTCGATCACGTCGAAAGACAAGGCGCAGCGCGAGAGAACCGTCGATGTCATGAAGCGGCTCTGCGAGCTGGCGACCGATCTCGGCGGCAAGACGCTGGTGCACGGCTCGCCGGCGCAACGCTGGCTGGAGCCGGGCGACGAAGCCGACGGGCGGAAGCGCGCGATCGAATGCTGGGTGGCGATGGCCCCCGCCGCCGAACAGGCCGGTGTGCATTATTGCATCGAGGCGCTGGCCCCGCCGGCTGCGAATTTCATCAACACCGTCGAGGAAGCGATCGGCGTGGTGAAGACGATCGGCAGCCCGGCGATCCTGACCATGATCGATTGCTCGGCCGCCGGGGCCTTCGAAAAGGAACCCGTCGCCGACCTGATCCGCCGCCACGTACCGGGCGGCCTGATCGGCCATGTGCATTTCAACGATCCCAACCGGCGCGGACCCGGCGAGGGCGATCTGGTCTTTGGCCCCATTCTCAAGGCACTGCGCGAGGTGAATTACAGCGGCAATGCCGGGATCGAGCCGTTCATCTATATTCCCGACGGCCCCACCACGGCCGCACGTAATATCGGCTATATCCGCGGCGTGATGGACGGCATCGGAAACTAGCCGCGCGCCAGCGCACGCACCGCCGCGAACAGCGCCCTCACCTCGCTCTCTCCGATATTGCGGGTGATGAAGACCAGACGGCTGTCCCGCCGCCCGTCCGGCCACGCGGCCAGTTCGACCGGCGGATGCGCCAGATGCTGGACGAACTGCACCACGACCGGACCTGAACAGCCTTCGACATCCAGCAGACCCTTGACCCGGAGCAGATCGGCGCCGCGCAACGCGATCAGCGTATCCATCGTCCGGGCGAAGCCGTTCCAGGCGACCGGCGAGTCCTCGCCCAGCACGAAGCTCTGAATGTCATCGCCATGCACCGCCTCGGCGGCGTAGCCGGCCGCAGCGGCCATCTCGTGGCGCTGCCCTTCCAGAAAACAGGCCGGATCGGCCTGGCCGTGGGTGACAATATCGATCGCCGCACGCGGATTGAGACGGCGCAACGCCCGCGTCAATTTATCCGCCGTCCCAGCACCGGCAAGATCGGTTTTGGTCAGAAGCAGGCGATCAGCCAGAATGACCTGCCGCCGCGCTTCCGGAAATTGCTCCAGCGTCGCCAGGCCGGTGACCGCGTCCACTGCCGCCATGACGGTGCCGATATGGAATTCGTCCCCTAGCGCGCGGTCGGTCGCGAAGGTGCGCAGGATCGGGCTTGGGTCCGCCAGGCCGCTGGTCTCGATCACCACCCGGCCGAAATGCGGCACCTGCCCGCGCTCGCGTTCGCTCACCAGCCGCCTGAGCGCCACCTGCAGATCGGAGCGAACATTGCAGCACAGGCAGCCATTGCCAAGCAGGACGGTTTCGTCGGCGCTGGAGCGCAGCAAGGCGTCGTCGATGCCGGTGGCGCCGAATTCATTCACCACGACCGCGGTGCCCCGGCCTTCGGACGTCTGCAGGAAGCACTTAACCAGCGTCGTCTTGCCGGCGCCGAGAAAGCCGGTCATCACCGTGACCGGAATCCGTGCGCCATGCGCGTGACGCTGCCGGCGTCCGAACAATCCAGCCTGCGACGATGGGAAGACCTGAAGCATCAGCGTCAGAAATCCATCTCCAGAATATAGACGCCGCCCACGTGACGATCGACCGTGTAAACGATCCCGCGCTCGTCCACGAAAACATCATTGAGCTGGATGGCGCCGGTCGGCGCCAGCGGAGGCGCCGGCGGCACGAACACCCCGATCTCCCTGGGCTGATAGGCATTGGAGATGTCGTAGGCGCGCAACCCGCCATTGAAGAAGGTGCCGATCACGATCTGGTCGGACTGCCATGACGTCGGCAGCGGGACGTTCTCGTGGATGTTGTGGGCGCCGAAACGTCCGCCGCGCCCGGCAAAGGCTTCGCGCTGCGGCAACGGACAGGTCGAAATCGGGATCGGCTTGGTTTCCTCGCGCGCATCCAGAATCCAGATCAGCTTGGGCCAGTCGTCCGCATTGTCGACCACCGACTCGTCGGTCATCACCAGCAGATTGCGCTCGAACAGCGGAAGAATGGTGTGCGTGAACCCGTGATAGGGCGGCGAGTTGTCCCAATGCGCGATCGGCTTCGGCCGCGACTTGTCGGAAATGTCCATGATGAACATGCCGCCGTCGATATAGCCGAGATAGCAGCGATCCGGCCGCTGCGGATAGACGTTGGTGTTGTGGGCACGGAATCCCATGTCATAGAGCGGCTTCTGATGCCGTACGGGCGGCGGCGCAGCGTCGCTCTTGCGGGTGCCCGGCAGCCACCAGCGCCCGACTTCCGCGGGCTTCGACGGATTGCGGATATCGAAGATCTGGTAGAATTGATCGTCGAGCGGGTGCGACGCTTCGAAATCCGGCGCACCGGCCGCCATGTGCACATATTCGCCGTCCGCAAACCACAGCTGGTGCACGCCGCGCGAATGCGGTCCGGAACGGTCGACGAACGCAATCGATTTCGGCTGTTCCGGGACCGAGACGTCGAAAATCTCGAATCCGGCCGGCTGCAATCCCACCTTCTGCACCTGATAGGCAACGACCATCGTATCGCCGACCACCTCCAGCGAATTGGATCGCATATGGCTTTGCGGCAGGTCGGTCTGGACCACGACCCTGGGCTTGCGCGGATCGGTCACGTCGAGCGCGGTGAAGTTCTTCGGCGCGCTTTCATGCGCCAGCCAGAGAATGCGGCGGCCATCCTTCGCGATCTGGATCGAGAGCCCCTCGCCCATCCCGCCAAAGCCCTGCAACTCGTGGTGCGCCAGCAGCTTGAAATTCCAGGCCACGGATTCATGCGCGCCTGGCCGCAACGGGTTGTTCTCGCTCATCGTCAGCCCTCACCTCATTCCAAAGCAAAGGCCGGCGGATATGCGCCGGCCTCGCTGTATTTGACCTGGCACATACCGGTGATTCAAGCGCCGGCGCGGGCCTTGTCCATAAAATCAGGCCGCAGCGCCTTGCTCCAGTCCGGAATGGCGGAGATTTTGGAGGTTTTCTGCAGCAGCTCGGCTTCCTTCTGCATGTAGGGCCGCAGATCGGACGGGAATCCGGGATCGACCTCCACCCGCGCCAGCGCCTTCTGGAACGTGTCCAGCGACATCTTGTAGCCTTTCTCAGTATAGAATTTATGGATCACGTCGGCCACTTTCTTGGGCTGCTCCTTGAAGTCGCGCGCCACGTCAAGCCAGGCCTTCAGGTAGGCGACGACGGTGTCCGGATTTTTCTCCACGAACTCCGACGTTGCGACCATGAAGACCGGCATTCTGTCGAATGGCGAAAAATCGGTGACGATATTGGCAATGCCGTCGGCTTCCGCGATGGCATTATACGGCTCCACCGTCACACCGGCATCGATGGTCTTGGCCGCAAGGGCGGCGACCATGTCGTTGACGTTCATGCGCACTTCCTGCCAGTCGCTTTTCTGCAATCCGGCCGACGGCGCGATGGAATTGGTGAAGATATTGGCCGTCGAGGCGCCGACCTGATTGCCGATCTTCTTGCCTTTCAGCTCGGCGACCTTGGTGATGCCGAGATCCTTGCGGGCCAGCACCGCTGCGGTCTTGCCGACATGCTCGATCACGGCGATCCCCACCATGCCGCCCTTGTCGTGACCCAGAATGAAGGATTGCGCGGCATATGTGCCGAGATCGACCTGCCGCGCCACCATCTGTTGCATGGTGAGGTTGCCGGACGGCACCGCGAATTCCTCGAATTTGAGGCCGCGCTTTTCCAGAATGCCCGACCGCATCAGGTAGTAGGTCGGCATGCCCCACATATTGGTCTGGTAGCCTTGGCGAATGGTCGCCATTTGCGCCAGTGCCGAACCCATTCCGCCAAGGCCGGCCGTCACCACGCCGGCGCCGGCAGCAGCGAGATATTGCCGGCGCGTCATTTCCAGGTGCCGTTTGGTCATCGCTTGTCTCCCTTTGAGTTCCGGCTTTTGGCTGCCGTTTTATGAAACCTGATGCGTCTCACCCAGATGGGCAAGAAGCTGCTTCTGACAATCCAGGAATTCCACGCTGAGCGGATCGCGCGGGCGCGGCAGGTCGATGACCACTTCGGCCTTCACCTTGCCGGGATGCGGAGTCATCACGATCACGCGGTCCGCGAGATACACCGCCTCGGCCACGTTGTGCGTGACATAGATGATGGTCTTGCGCGTTTCCCGCCACACGTCCGCGAGCAGTCGCTGCATGGCATCGCGCGTCATGGCATCGAGCGCGGCGAAAGGCTCGTCCATCAACAAAACCGAAGGATTGTAGGCCAGCGCGCGGGCGATCGCGACCCGCTGCTGCATTCCGCCCGACAAATGGTGCGGATAGGATTTGACGAATTTTTCCAGTTTCACGAGCTTGAGCTGGTTGAAGGCGATCTCGTCCCGCTCTTCTTTCGGAATGCCTTTCATCTCGAGCCCGAACGCGACATTGCCGAGCGCCGTGCGCCACGGAAACAATTGCGCGAAATCCTGAAAAACCACGCCGCGATCCGTGCCGTGGCCGTTCACCGCCTTGCCGCCGATGCGGATTTCGCCGCTGGTCGGAGTGAGGAATCCGGCAACGATGTTCAGCAAGGTCGACTTGCCGCAACCGCTCGGTCCCAGCAGGCACAGAAATTCGGATTCCCGCATGTCCAGGCTGACGCCCTGCACGCCCGGCACCTGACCGGCGGGCGTATCGTAAACCAGAGAGACGTCACGAATTTCGATATGCGACATGCCCGGTCCTGACGTTGTCTTGACTCTTTAACTCTTTACCGCCTTGACCATGCCCCAGCGCATGACCGTGGCCTTTTCCAGCGACCCGAACACCAGCCGCTCGAACAGAAAACCGATGCATCCGATCACCACCAGCGCCGCGATCATGACATCGGCATTGAGAAACTCCTTGGCGTCGAAGATCGTCCAGCCCAGTCCCCAGTCGGACGCCGCGATCATTTCCGCGCCGACCACCGCGATCCAGGCGCGCAGAAACGCCTGGCGCATGCCGGTGATGATGAAGGGCGATGCGCCGGGAATGATGACTTTCCAGAACAGCGAATTCTCGTCGGCGCCCATGGCGCCCGCCGCCCGCAGCCAGAGCGGATTGACCGAGCGCACGCCCGACCACGTGTTGAGCAGAATCGGGAACGTCGCGGCATAGAACACCACCAGAATGGAGACGGTGTTGCCGAGCCCGAACCACAGGATGAAAATCGGCACCCAGGCGAGCGAAGGAACCGGCATCAGCGCGCTGGCGAGCGGCAGCACGAAATTCTGCACCGGCCGGTAACGCGCCATCATGATGCCGAGCGGCACGCCGAACACGATCGCCAGGCTGAATCCGAACAACACACGATATAACGTAAACCCGGCATGAATCAGCATGGTGCCGTCCAGCAGCGAGCGCCACAGAGCGGCGGCGATCTTCGGAATCGTCGGCACCAGCACGGCCGGAAAATATCCACTGCGTGCGATCGCCTCGTAACAGAGGGCCGCCACAAGGATCGTGACGGTCGCGCGCCGGATCGAACGGACGCGATCACTGCTGCCGGTCACGACATCATCCCCCAGCGAACGACGGTGTAATTTTCCAGCTTCTCGAAGACGAGCTTCTCCAGGGCCAGCCCGATCATCGCGATGACCACGATGCCCGACAGCATCACATCGGTATTGAGAAATTCGCGCGCGCCGAAAATCATCCAGCCCAGCCCCCACGGAACCGCGGCCAGCATTTCGACGCCGACAAGAACGCGCCACGCTTGCGCGAGACCGAGCCGCAGGCCGGTCAGGATGTAAGGCAGCGCGCCGGGAAGAATGACGTGCCGGAACAGTTTGGGGTTGTCGGCGCCCATCGCCTGCGCGGAACGCACCCAGATCTCCTTGACCGCCTTCACACCGGTCCAGGTGTTGAAGATCACCGGAAACGCCGACACGAACGCCACCAGCAGAATGGCCGGGAAATTGCCGAGGCCGAACCACAACAGAAACAGCGGCGCGTAAGCAAGGCCCGGGATCGGCGCAGCGATGCTCACCAGCGGAAGAAAGATATCTTCCGCCCGGCGGAAGCGGCCCATCAGGATGCCGATGATGACGCCGGCAATCGCGGCAATGGCAAAGCCGGCCGTGAGCCTGACCAGCGTATCGAAAGCGTGATGCGGCAGGATGCCGGACAGCGTCAGCCGCACAAAGGCAGACGCCACTTCTTCCAGTGTCGGAAACAGGCGGCGCGGAAACACCTCAAGCCGGGCCACGATTTCCCAGATCGCAGCCAATACAAGAAACGGAAAAGCCGTCCGCGCGATCACGCGCCAGCGCGCATTCTCGCCGCGGCCGATCCATCGTTCCGGGGCCGGCAGGCCGGCTGCGGATATAGCGGGGACACCGTCACGCATGGCTGCTGGCGACTTCCACCCGAGGTCCGGCGGTTCTTTTTGAAGCTTCTGATCCCGCCGCCGTTAAGACTAATGCAGTCCTGCGGGAGGGCACAACCGTTCTCTCACCGCGTATTTGCGGGGTTAAATTTTCTGCGCCGGGGGTTTGTTCGGAATCCGAACGTTAGCGGCTGCGGCATAAGCACACCTTCTGGATTAACCGCGGACTGCGAAGCACCCGGTTCAAATGCCCTGCCCACTATCTACCCGAATAGCGGGGTGGTAACACTCTGCCCGACTGGAAGGCCGGCGCGTCACTCACCTTGTCACGCCAGATACTTCCGGCACCGGCAGAAGGCCGGTTCAAGTGCGAACATGGGAGGACACTGAAATGCGAGGCAAGATTTTTGCTGCGCTCACGGCCGCAACGGTCACCGCAACACTTGGTTGGTCGGCCACCGCTGCGCTGGCGCAGGACAAGCCGGTGAAGATCGGCTACGCGATCTCGAAGACCGGTCCGTTTACCGGCGGCGCGAGCATCACGACGCTCGGCGCCTACATTACCTGGATCAAGGACGTGAACGATGCCGGCGGGCTGAAGCTCGGCGGCAAGAAAGTTCCGATCGAGGTGGTCGAGTACGACGACCGCAGCAATTCCGAAGAAATGATCAAGGGCATCGAGCGCCTGATCAACCAGGACAAGGCCGATTTCATTCTCCCGCCCTGGGGCACCGGCTTCAATCTCGCCGCCGCACCGATCCTGAACCGCGCCGGTTATCCGCATCTCGGCGTCACCGTCACCAGCAATCGCGCGGCCGAACTGGCGCAGCGTTTTCCGAATGCGGTGTTCCTGCTCGGCACGCCGAATGAAGGCGTCGAAAACCTGATCAAGGTTCTCGAGAAGGCGAAGGCAGACAAGAAGATCGGCGACACCATCGCAATGGTCAGCGTCTCCGACCAGTTCGGCATCGAACTCTCGACCGCCGCCCGCGAAGGCTTCAAGAAGGCCGGCTTCAAGCTCGTCTATGACAAGTCCTATCCGATCGGCACGCAGGACCTGCAGCCGGTGCTGAAGGAAGCCATGGACTCCAAGGCCGACTCCTTTATCGCTTTCAGCTATCCGCCGGACACGCTCGGCCTGACCGAGCAGGCGCGCGTCCTCAACTACAATCCGAAGGTGTTCTACACCGCCGTGGGCACCGCCTTCCCGCTGTTCAAGCAGCGCTTCGGCGCCAATGCCGAGGGCGTGATGGGCATCGGCGGCATCAATCCGGACGCGCCGGAGTTCAAGGACTATGTGAAGCGTCACGCCGCCGCCAATGGCGGACGTGAGCCCGACCGTTGGGCCAATCCGGTGACCTATGCCAGCCTGCAGATCCTGCAGCAGGCGATCGAGAAAGTAGGCAAGGTCGATCGTGCCGCCGTGATCAAGGAAATCCAGAACGGAACCTTCGACACCATCATCGGCAAGATCAAGCTGGAGAAAGGTCTGCGCGTGAACAGCTGGCAGGTCGGCCAGTGGCAGAACGGCGAATATTACGGCATTGCGCCGGCCAATCTGCCGGGCGCGAAGCCCGTCCAGTTGCCCAAGCCGGCCTGGAAGTCCGGTTCGTAACGACACAGAAAGCCGCGACACGTCATGGCTCTGCTATTCGACATCCTTCTGTCCGGGCTGATCCTGGGCGGCATGTATGCGCTCATCGCCATCGGGCTCACGCTCCAGTATGGCGTCGCGCGCATCATGAACCTGTCCTATGGCGAGTTCCTGATCGTCGCGGCCTTTTCGGCCTTCTTTGTCTATTCAGGACTGGCGATGAGTCCCTTGCTGGGGCTCATCGTCATTCTGCCGCTGGCTTTCGCGGTCAACTGGCTGGTCTACCAGATCTTGCTGACGCCGCTGGTGCGCCGCGCCAAGAACCGCGACATGCTGGAGGTCGACTCGATCCTGGCGACCTTCGGTCTTCTGTTCGTGGTGCAGGGCATCCTCCTCGTCATGTTCGGCGGCCAGTATTACAGCTATTCCTACCTGTCCGTGCCGGTGGACATCTTTGGCAGCGTGGTGGCGTGGAACCGCCTGCTCGCGCTTCTCGTCGCGCTCGCCATCGGCTTTGTCGTCTACCTGCTGCTCACCCGCACCCGGCAGGGCACCGCCATCCGGGCCGTCGCGGTCAATCCCGTCTCGGCCGAACTCTGCGGCATCAATATCGGCAAGGCGGCGGCGTTCGCTTTCGCGCTCGGCGGCGCGATCGTGGCCTCTGGCGGCGTGCTGATCTCGATGTTCCTCACCTTTAACGCCGCGATGGGCGTGGTCTTCACGATGAAGGCGCTGATCGTGGTGATCATGGGCGGCGTCGGGAATATCATGGGCGCGCTTGTCGCGGGCCTGCTGCTCGGCATCGCCGAGACCGCCGTCGCGCGCCTGGTCGATCCAGGCCTGACACTGGCGGTGACCTTCGCCCTGTTCATTATTGTACTTCTCGTGAGGCCAACGGGATTGTTCGGGAGGCCTGCGCGTTGAGTTTGCGTTGTGTGCCGTGGCTTGTCCTCGGCGGTGTGATCCTCGCGTTGCTGGCGGCCTTCCCGCTGGCCGCAAGCGGCTATCATCTCGCGCTCGGGATCAGCGTTCTCTATTACACCGTGCTGGCGACGGCCTGGGCCCTGTTCTCGGGACCCACGCGCTATATCTCGCTCGCCACCGTGGCGTTTTTCGGCATCGGCGCCTACACGGTGGCCGTGGTGGGCGAAATGTTGCCCTGGCCGCTGGTATTGCTGACAGCCGCTGGCGTCGGCACGGTCATCGCCCTGATTGTCGGCCTTTCCACCCTGCGGCTGTCGGGCATCTATTTCGTGATCTTCAGCTTCGGCCTTGCCGAACTGATCCGCCAGCTCGTGACCTGGTATGAAGTCAACATCCACAAATCGGTCGGCCGCTACATCTTCCTCCCCATCACGCAGGAGCAGATCTACTGGCAATTGCTCGCGCTTGCCGTCCTGGTGCTGCTGACCGGGTGGCTGATCGGGCGCTCGCGCCTCGGCCTCGCCCTGCGCGTCATCGGCGAGGACGAGACCGTGGCGCGCCATGTCGGCATCGACACCACCTGGGCCAAGCTCGCGCTGTTCGCGATCAGCGCCGTGTTCATGACGCTGACCGGCGCGGTGATGGCGCCACGCTGGACCTATATCGATCCGTCCATCGCCTTCAATCCGATGGTGTCGTTCCAGGTCGTGATCATGGCGCTGCTGGGCGGCGCCGGCGCGCTGTTCGGCCCCCTGCTCGGCGTCCTGCCGTTGGTCTTCCTGTTCGAAATCCTGTCGGCGAATTTTCCGAACTACTTCAGCATTCTGCTCGGCGTCGTCTTCATCTTCGTCGTCTATGTGCTGCCGCATGGCGTGGTCGGCTTCCTGCAGAAGCACTGGCCGAAGGCGAAACTGGCGCCCTTCAATGCCACGCCGGCCTTCGTCGCCAGCGCGGAACCGCGGGGAGCGCTGCTCGACGTCGACGCCGTCAGCCGGAATTTCGGCGGACTGGTGGCGGTCGACAACATGTCCTTCACGATTCAGCCCGGCGAAATCGTCGGCCTGATCGGTCCCAATGGCTCCGGCAAGACCACCATGCTGAACCTGATCTCGGGTGCGCTGGTGCCGAGCGCCGGCAATATCCGCTTCAGGGGTCGCGATATCGCCGGCAAGAGTCCGCACACCATCGCCCGCCTCGGCATCGCCCGTACCTTCCAGCTGGTGCGCGTGCTCAGCTCCATGACGGCGAGCGAGAACGTGATCGCCGGGCTCGCCTACCGCGCGACGCCGCTCTGGGGCGCGGAGGCCGCCCGCCATGCCGCGGCGCTGCTGGGCAAGGTCGGTCTCGCCGACAAGGCGCACCTGCCGGCCGACCAGCTCACCTATATCGACCAGAAGCGGCTGGAACTGGCCCGCGCGCTGGCCCTGGAACCGGAATTGCTGCTGCTGGACGAATGGCTCGCCGGCCTCAATCCGACCGAACTGGGCGAAGGCATCGCGCTGATCCAGTCGCTGCGCGACAGCGGACTGACCATCATCATGGTCGAGCATGTCATGGACGCGATCCGCTCGCTGTGCGGCCGCTGTGTGGTGATGAATGTCGGCAAGAAGATCGCCGACGGTCCGCCCGCGACCGTGCTGGCCGATCCCGAAGTCATCCGGGCCTATCTCGGAGATTCCGATGCTTGAGATTCGCGGATTGTCGGTTGCCTATGGCAAGCATCGGGCGCTCACCGATGTCGCGATCGAGATCGCGCGCGGCGAGATTGTGGTCATTCTCGGCGCCAACGGCGCGGGCAAGACCAGTTTGCTGAAAGCCATCGCCGGTGTCGTGCCCACCCTGCCCGGCGCCACTCGCACGCTGGACGGCAAGAATCTCTCCGGGCTTGCGCCGCGCGAGATCGTGGAAGCGGGCCTTGCGCTGGTGCCGGAAGGCCGCGGCATTTTCGGCGACATGACGGTGCGCGAGAATCTCGATCTCGGCGCCTATCCGCTGCGCGCGCGCGCGTCGGAGCAGAAGAATCTCGATTTCGTCCTGACCCTGTTTCCCAAGCTGCGCGAACGCTTCGCGCAGCAGGTCCGCACCATGTCGGGCGGCGAGCAGCAGATGGTGGCGATCGGCCGGGCGCTCATGTCCTCGCCCGATATCCTGCTGCTCGACGAGCCCTCGCTCGGCCTTGCGCCGATCATGTGCGGAGAACTGTTCCAGGCGCTGAAGCGCATCCGCGAAGCCGGCGTCGGCGTCCTTCTGGTCGAGCAGAACGCCAAGCAGAGCCTGAAGATCGCCGACCGCGGCTATCTGATTGACACTGGCGGCATTGGCGGCAGCGGCACCGCCGCCGCCCTGCAGAACGATCCGGCGGTGCAAAGCGCCTATCTCGGCGCCGGCAAGGCTCAGGCAGCTGCGCCCACGGAAAACGCGCCACTTGCCGCCATGCCGGCAGCCAGCAGCATTTCATTGCCACAGAACAGGTCTGAAAAGACAGTTCGACAGGAGGGTCACATGAAGCACATCAATCTCTTGATCGGCGAACGCGATTCGGGAGCCGCCGACGGGCGGACTTTTGAGCGCATCGACCCCTTTACCGGCGAGGTCGCCACCCGCGCCGCTGCCGCCACGGTGGCGGACGCCATTTCCGCCGCTGACGCCGCCGCGGCCGCCTTCCCGGAATGGTCGGCGCTCGGTCCGAATGCGCGCCGCATGATGCTGCTCAAGGCCGCCGACCTGATGGACGCGCGCAGCAAGGATTTCTCCGACCTGATGACCGCCGAATGCGGCGCCATCGGACCGTGGGGACATTTCAACACGCATTTCGCCGCCACCCTCCTGCGCGAAGCGGCGTCGATGACGACGCAAGTCGCCGGCGAAGTCATTCCCTCCGACAAGCCCAACAGCTTCGCCATGGCGGTGCGCCAGCCGGTCGGTGTGGTGCTCGGCATTGCGCCCTGGAATGCGCCGGTGATCCTCGGCGTGCGCGCCATCGCCATGCCGCTGGCCTGCGGCAACACCGTGGTGCTCAAGGCCTCCGAAATGTGCCCGGGCACGCATCAGCTGATCGGCCAGACCCTGCGCGACGCCGGCATTCCGGCCGGCGTGGTCAATGTCGTCACTAATGCCCCGCAGGACGCCGCCAGGATCGTGGACACCCTGATCGCGCATCCGGCCGTGCGCCGCATCAACTTCACCGGCTCGACCCGCGTCGGCCGCATCATCGCGGAAACCGCGGCGCGCTATCTGAAGCCGGTGCTTCTGGAGCTCGGCGGCAAGGCCCCGATGGTCATTCTGGATGACGCCGATATCGACGAAGCGGTGAAGGCCGCGGCTTTCGGCGCCTTCGCCAATATGGGCCAGATCTGCATGTCGACCGAGCGCATCATCGTCGACGAGAGCATCGCCAACACCTTCGTCGAGAAATTCGCCGCCAAGGCCCGCACCCTGCCCTTCGGCAATCCGCGCGAGCACGTCATCCTCGGCGCACTGGTGAACAAGGAGGCGGTTGCCCGCAACAAGGAACTGATGGACGACGCCGTGGCCAAGGGCGCGCGCGTGGCGGCCGGCGGCGAGATCAGCGGCACCGTGATCAGCGCCACCGTGCTCGACCGCGTGACTCCGGCCATGCGCATCTACAACGAGGAATCCTTCGGGCCGGTCAAATCGGTGATCCGCGTCAAGGGCGTGGATGAAGCGGTCAAGATCGCCAACGACACCGAATACGGCCTGTCGGCTTCGGTGTTCGGCAAGGACATCGCGCGCGCGCTCGGCGTCGCCCGGCGCATCCAGTCCGGCATCTGCCATATCAATGCGCCGACGGTGCATGACGAAGGCCAGATGCCGTTCGGCGGCACCAAGGCGTCGGGCTATGGCCGTTTCGGCGGCAAGGCCGCGATCAATGAATTCACGGAACTGCGCTGGATCACGATCCAGACCGGCCCGCATCCGTATCCGTTCTGATCGTGGTTCCGGACGCCATGCGCCTTCAGCGCGTGGCGTTCTGGTTCTGCGGCCGCCTTCGAACAAAAGCCCACAATGCCTGGGTGTGTGTCGACCGGGATTTGGTGGGCGCACAAGGATTCGAACCTTGGACCTACTGATTAAGAGTTTTTCGGGTTGTAGCGATTTCAAACACTTAGCTATCTCAAATATGCGCTTTTGTGCGCTTTTATGCCCAAAAGTCTCACGCGGTTTTTGCCACGAAAAAGGCCCCGGCGGGATCCCGCCGGAGCCTTCGTCTGTGCCCAACCGAGATCGCGAAACCTAGATGTAGGTTATCACGCCGGTGATGTCATCCACGGCTGTCGCGGTTTCGTCGGTTTCGGTGACAGCCGCCGTGATCGCGTAGGCGATGCCGGTCTGGAATTCGAGACCGTGCGGGAAGTGGATCGCCGGCGTGCCGTCGCCGGCGGTTGTGCCGCCGAGCCGGAACGTACCTTTGAGATTTGCGGCATCGGCGGACGGATCCGGCGTCGTGATCTGATCGTAGAGTTTCAGAAAATGCGGCGTGGTGTCGTGGTTCTGCAGCACGATGTCGAAGATCGCGCCGGGCGACGCCTTGACGACCACGGGGTTGAACGTGGCCGCCGATTTCACCTTGACCGACTGCAGCCCCTTGGATTGCTGGCGCTCCTCCGTCATGAACGGAATGACGCGCGAAAAGCCTGGACGTGTGGACATTTCATTTTTTCCTTCTCGATGCATGCGGCCCGACGCGCCGCGAGCGCGCGCCGGGCTTGCCCGGTTCGCGCCAACACAACATGACGCAACCCGCAACGCTCACTTGAACGGCCAGTTCCGCGTCAGCCACTCGCCGAGCGGCGTGAGTTTTGCGCCGGCCACTCCGGTAATCGTGACCAGGCCGGACGCGACCCACCAGACTTGCTTGCGCGACACGCCGGCGCCGATGCGGCGCTGATGGCGCTGGTCGAGCGAGGCGACGATGGGCTCCATCTGCGTCACCGATCGCGCGGTCAGCGCCTGTGCCTGTTTCACCTCGGCGATGTCGCGCCGGCAATTGCCAATCTCGCGATAGAGATCCGCGCGCTTGCCGTCCGCGCGCGTCTGCGCGGTCTTGACGAATTCGACGGAGGATTTCAGCCCGCCGACATCCTCGACCAGCTGCAGCAGCAGCGCGTTGTTGCTCGGGCGCCGCGCCATCACACGCCGCGCCACTTGTCGATGACACGCCGGACCTTGCCTTTCTTCGGCGGCTCCGGCTTCGCGCGCGGCACCGGCACCGGCTCCACCTTGCCGCCCGAAGGCGCGGCGAAAATATCCACCGGCTCATACGGGCATTCGCGCGGCAGCGGACGCGGATGGCCGGCGACCACGCCGGCCTCAACGGTCTTGTCGAGAATGGCCTGGTCGTAACTTGTCTGGCCGCAGGCGGCATGCTCGACATGCGGGATCAGCTTGGCCTCACCGCCCGACACACTGGCCGGTAGATTGCTCCCACCGCCACAGCCCGCCACGAGCAAGGCACTCGTTGTAGCGAACATAAGCCGCCCGGAGCGCGGCCACAGCTTTTGCATCCTGCGCAGCGATTTCATTGATGGCCTCCTGCCGGCCGACCGCGTGGCCGGCGTTCCAGATATTGGTGTGAATGGCCCAACCGAGCAGGCCGAGAACGGTCAGGACGCCGGCGAAGCTCCACAGCTTCGCGGCGATCGACAAGCCGGTGAGCGGCATCATGCGGCAATCCCCTCTTTGCAAAGCGCGTGTTCCCTCTCGCGGCGGATCGTGAGCCCGCGCACAACCTTGCCGCCGGCGCGATCCCATTTCAGGATCTCATCGCAGGCGGCGCGCAGATTGGCGTCGTTGGCATGTCGCGCGAGGCTCGACCGGCAGAACGCCGCGACGCCGATGTTGTAGGTCAGCGAGACGAAGGCGACATAGACCTTGTCGGGGATGGCGTCGGGCGCGCGCAGGCAGGCGCGCATGCCGCTCTCATGCTCGACCAGCGAGCCGATGAACATGCGGTCGCATTCGTCCTTGGTGAAGCGCAGGCCGGCGCGCATGTTGCGGGTTTCGCCGTAGCAGGCGGTCCAGATCCCGACCACGTCCTGGTAGGAATAAAGCCGCAGACCCTCGAAGCCGCCGACCAGCGCGATCGTGACAAGGCCGAGGCCGGCGATCGCGCCCCTGGCGCTGGTCAGGCGGCTGTTCACGGCTCACCCGACAGGCTGCTTTGCGCGAAAAGCCGGGCGATGAAGGCCGCAGCGGTCGCCAGCGCGGAGGCCAGCGCGAACAGGCCGGACGGCCAGCCGAGGACATTGCCGGCCAGCTGCAAAGCGGCCTCGACGCCCGACAGCAAGGCGGCGAGCGCGATCAGGCGCACGCTCCAGGCGCGCACCATGACGGTTTTCCAGTTGTGAACAAGCCGCATCGCCGGGCTCCCATCAGGAAGCCTGCAGAATGCAGCCGGAAAGGCCGCGTCAATCGTACCGGAACTAATGCCGCGTAAAGGTATAGGCCAGCGTGAAGGGGTGACGGTTGGCTTTGAATTGGGCTTTTTCAAGCGTCTTTTGCGCCAGCCGCGCGCTGGCTTCGCGACCGTCGAAAACGATCCTGCACTTTGAAGCAAGCTGGCCCTGGAAGGCGATCACGTCGCTGGTGACATGGGCGCCGTATTGAAAATGACCCGGCCCATCGACGTGCAAAAACTCAATACCGCTATCAGCGGATCCGTTATTTTCCGGCCACGCGCTAAAACGCGCCGCCAAGACGCCATCGACTTGCTCGGTAATGACTTCGCCCAAGCGCAAATCCACCAGCACCGCAAGATCGGGCGGGATGGTCTGCCGATGATAGGCGAGCCATTCTGCCTTTTCCTCGATCGCGATAAATTGCGGACGGAAAAGCGGATCTGTTTTCTGTACTTCGTGGATGGCAAGGGCAATGACGGCCGTGCTGGTTCCGGGGCCAAGTTCCAGTATCTTGCGCGGGCGGCGGCTAATCACATGCTCATAAAGTGAAATGGCCTCTGCGGTATCCACAGCCGCCGATTTTGACGCCGCGAATTTGGACATCATATCTCGCAGCGCTGGATAGCGTTTCAGACGCCGGGCATAGATGGCCCCGAGAATGCGGCGGACATAGACGATAGCGCGAGAGCGGAAGGTTCTGAACATGCCGGGCGACTATAATCGCTACAACAACTGGCGCAACAATCATGTGGCCGGGCGGAATTCCACTTCCCACACACTCCAATAGCTGCCGCTGCCGCCGTTGCTGTTCGCCAGAAGCCGCCAGTGACCATGCACGCCGGCAGAAGCAAATTGCGGGCTGACCTGCAAAGTGGTGGCGTCGGTGATGCCGTTCCAGGTGTAGGCGGTAGTCCACGCCGAGCCGTTGTCGGAATACTGCACCAGAACGCTTGTGACATGGTAGCCGGGAAACGAGGATGCGATGCCGTGGAGGGCGACTTGAATGATGTCCTGTTCGTTGCCAGCACCAAAAGACTGCCCAATGTAGGCGCTGCCCGAGACGGCGCCGCCGGTCACAGAAGATGCCCAGCGCGTGCCAGTGTTGTTGTCGAAGGCATTGCCCGGCGTCGGCGCGTCCGCGTGGCCTCCTGAATGGATCGCGAAGGCACTGTTAGACACATCGGCGCCGGGGACGGCGGGTCGTTCGACGATGATGATCTCTTCCTGTGTCATCAGGCGAGCACTTGCGTGCCGGACATCGTGAAGCTGAGTTTCTGGCAGCCGGAATTCGCGCTGATCGTCATGCTGATATCCGTGCCGGCGGCCGCGACATTGGCGCTGGCATGAGCCTGGCTCTGTTCGGACGTGGTGACGGCGTTCGCGGTGCCGCCGAGCGCGACACCGTCGATCTTGAATGTCGCGGTGCAGGAGCCCGACCCACATTTGGTCGTCACGTCCGTAATGGTCACGCCGCGCTTGAGCTTCAGTTTGAGGATATAATCGCCGTCTGCCGGCGAGACAAAAATGCCACTGGCTTCCCAGTCCTGCGTCTTGGCTGCGACATCGACCGGCCCCGCCGCGCGGCTGTAGTTCACGCAACGCCAGTCGCCGGCGGCGTATTCGACAAACTCCGCTTCGTCGCCGGCCGCCGTCGTGATGTTGGCGCCGCCCGGCAGGATCAGGTCGGCAGCGTGGTGCGTCAGCGTCAGAATGCCGTCGAAATGCAGCTTGACGATCGTGCCGACCGCCTTTGTGCCGATCGAGGTGATCGCCGTGGTGCCGGTGATGTCGAAATAGTTTCCATCGTCGCCGAGTGTCAGCGCGTTGGCGCTGGCGACATCGGCCCCCTTGGAAAAGCGCATTTGCTTGGCGTTCATGTCGAACGTGCCGCCGGCTTGCGGCGTCAGGTCATCGACAACATTGGCAAGGCCCGAGCCCGGAGGACCGGCACGCTGGATGAAGAAACCTATTTCATCCCCGGCGGTGAACGAACCGCCGCCGCCGAGATTGTCGCAGGTTAGCTCGCGCGTGACGCCATTGTCGGCATGCGCGGTTACATCCAGCGCCACCCAGTTGGTCGGCGCGTCGAGCCTGAGCAGCACAACCGTCGCCTTGACGGCCGACGCCGACGCCACCATTGCGCTGATGAAGCCGCCGATGGCGCCTTCCAGCGCGGTTTCGGAAATCAGGATTGTGCCGATCGAGGCGAGCGCGGCATTGTCGCCCTTCACATAAGAGGAGGCGGGCTCGCTGGCGGTCGTGTCGTCATCCCACAGATAGGTAAAAGCCGGATTTTCCGAATTGGCGGCGGCGAGCGCGGCCGACGCGGCGGCGGCAATGACATCGAGGCCGGTCTGCACGCGATCGGCGGCGGTCGCGATGACATCGAGCGCGGTCTGATCCTTGTCGGCGCTGGCGCTGGCGGCATGGCCGGCCGCGACATTGGCCGCCGCTTCCGCCTGGGTGACGGCTTCGGTCAGATCCTCTGCGGCCGCGAGGATCGCCGCCTGGTCGCGGCGCAGTTCGGCGTCGCGCATCGCGCCGACATCGGCGACATCGGTATGGGTATCGCCCGGAAAATCCTCAAGGTCGGCGAATTCGACATCCTGGATCGCCGGCGTGTCGCGCCAGACATAGAGCGTGCCGGCGGCGGCCGGGAACAGAACGCGCGTCACGGTCGCGACTTCACTCGTGGGATCCAGCGCCACCGTGAAATGCGTGGGGTTCACCAGCACGGTGACAGCGCCATCGCCATCGGTGAATTTCGCCTTCACATGGCTTTCGGCCTTGGCGCGAAAGGCGGTGTTGAAGGTGTTCTCCGCGCCGGTGAACGGAAAGGAGGCGTCGCAGGCTTCGGTCGGGACCGTCATCGTGAACCCCCTATCGCGTCAAGGTTGGGCGCGCGGCGCGGTTCGCTGCGGCCGTGCTGCCACCAATAGCCTTGTCCCCATTCCTTGCGGGCCTGTTTCTCGATGCGCGCGAAGCGATCGCGCGCGCGGTCATCGGCCATAAGATGCAGCTGGTCGAGAACGACGCGCTGGAAGGCGAGCCGGGATTGCCACAGCGAGGAACCCGGCAGATACCGCGCGCCGGTATAGAGCGCGTCGCCGGCAAAATGCGTTTCCTCGCCCTTGGCCCAACGCTGCACGTTGCGGATCGCGACATCGCCCATGACGCTTTCGAGCGCGGCGAATTGCGGGCCGGCAATGGTCGCCGCCCAGGAATTCCCGTATTTTGTCTGATCCAGAAACAGCACATCGCCGAACACTCCAAGCCCGCCGCCCTGGAGCATCGCCTTGCCGAAGGCGCGTAAACCGTTCCCGGTTGTCGGATCGAGCGAGAGCGGATCCCGGCCGGCGATGATTTCCTTGGATTGCATCGCGACCGTGCCGAGCGCGGTCATGGTCAGGAAGGTGAGCGCGCCATGCGACAGCCGCTTGCCGTCCCATCCGCGCGCGAAGGCGCGGGCGAAATGCATGGTGATGAAGGTGGCCGGAAAATTGCGATACATCGACACCGCGCGCCGCGCCTCGCCGCCGATCGTGCCGGGCTGGCTCTGCCCGATCAGCATGGCGCGCGTCACCGGATCGTTCTCGATCACGGCGTAGTCCATTTCGGTGTGCATCAGCCGCGCGAACTTGTCGGCGGCGTCGCGGTGGCCGGCGGCCGCGATGTCGGACGGCCGGATGAAAACGGCATTGGCGCGCGGCTCATGCGGGGCGGTCGATCGGATGAGATCCCAATCGGCCGCCCCGATGCCGTAGCGGTCGAGGCTCGCGCGAAAATCGGCGCCGAGATCGCCGAAGGCTTTTCCGCGCTCGCGCGCGGCATGCGCCATCATTTCGAGGCCGAAGGCGCCGCGCAGAACCGAGGTCCAGCGCCGCAGGCCGGACGCGCGAATGTTGGCATTGGAGAGCTTGGCGGCAATCCCGGTGCGGATCGTCTCGCCCATCACCTTGTCGGCCTGGCCGGCGGCATGCGCCAACGTGTCCAGCACAAGCCCCTGTTGCGCCGCAAATACCTCGCTGCCCTTTTCGGTCATCATCGACACGGCGCGGCCGATCGTTGACATCACCGGCAGGCCGTTGAAGCGCGCCGCCATCATCAGCGTGCCGGGATCCGTGAGCGAGGAAATCATGGCGGATCCGAGTTGCGCCGCCGAGAGCACATGGCGGGTGTCGCCGAGAACGCGCGCCATTTCGGTGGAGACCGGCACGCGGTTGGCGCCGGTCACTTCCGCGTACAGATCCTCGAACATGCGGCGCTCCAGCGCGACGCGCGCGGCGATCGCGCGGTTGGCCTTGGTCGCCTTGCCGGCCTTTCCGGGATCCGTCTGCGCCAGGCGCGCCGCCTCGCGATCGAACAGGCCGAGAATAAACCGCCTGGTCGCCTCCGGGTTCGGCCCCAGGACGCGCATCGCCGCGACCTCGTCCCCCATCGCATGGATATGCGCCACCATCGTCTGGAACACGGATGCGTGTGCGCCGACCGCGTCGGCGACCGCCTGCCAGCTTTCAGCCGACTTGTAGGAAAAGAACCGCGACACGTCGCGGCTGTTCGCCAGCATGCGGCGGCCCTGCACGCCGGCGCTCGGCAGACCTTGCGCGCCCTCGGCCACGATCGCGTCGAAGGCTTCATCGAACAGGATCTCGAAACGCGCATCGGTCAGCGGCTGGCCGGTATTGAAATCCAGCATGTCGGCGCGGTCGAGGTGCGGCCGCATCAGGCTCTTGAAAGCCTCGCGGCCAAGCGCGCTGACTTTCGCGCTGTCGAGATCCGGGTTGGGCAGGCGCCATTTTTCCCGCTTCGCCAGCTTGCCGCCGGCGGCAATGAACTGGTCGGCGAGCGATGCCGACACGCGCTCCCAGGCATCCGCCACCGGGCGCGCCTGGGCGTCCACATCGGTGCGGCCGTACAGCACGCGCAGCACGTCGAGTTCGCGCGTGGCCTGGTCGGTCATTCCCAAATTCTTCGGCCGCAGGAATTCGATCGCGTCGGCGAACAGCCGGTGCGCGTCGGCGCGGATGTTGCGCGAGAGATAATGCACGTTCTGCCAGCTTGCGATCTCCCAGGGATCGCGCGCCAGCAGCGAGCGCATCGCGGCGCCGAGCGGCGTCTGCGTGCCCTTGCCGAGCGAGGGCGGCGCCTGGTTGCCGAAACCGAACACGCCCGGCGTCTGCCGCAGATCATCGACCCTGCCGGCATAGGCGTTGAAGGCGCGCAGCACATTGGCCTGCGCGATCACGGATCCGCGCGCCTCATCGGCCTTGCGCGCGGCGTCGGCGGTGACATAGGCCGCCGCGTCAAGCGCCGCCTGGCGGCCGCCGGCGGCCGCGCCGAGCGTGGCCTCATGCTTGCGCTCGAATTCGTCCATCATGTCGAGCAATTGCTGACCGGCGCGGCGATTGACAGCGCCGCCCTCGATCTTGCCGGAGAAACAGCGGCGGGCGGTCATGTGCTTTCCTTTGGTTCATGCGGCCGCGCAAGTTTCTCGATCAGCCGCGCGACATGCCAATCAAGCTGCTTGACCACATCGAGCAATTCGGTGCGGTTCATGTCCTCTATGGCCTTGCCGCAAAAAACGATGCCGCTGCGCTGGCTCATGCGCCCTCCGGTTTGATGCCGATGCAGTCGATCAGTTCGCGCGCGGCGGCGGCTTCCTCCTCCGCTTCGCGCAGGATCTCGCGTGCGGAGACGGTGCGGAAAGAGCCGTCCGGCAGTTTCACGGTGATGTCGAGATCGCCGGCGTCGTCCAGGATGCGCGCGGCCTCGCGCGCCAGCGCGGGGTCGCCTAGCTGATCGAGGTCGTTTCCTGCAGCTGGCGCGTCTCGATCGCCTTCGCCAGCGCCTCGTGATGGCTCGCGAGTTTCGCCGCCGCCTGCTTTTCCGCCAGCGGCATCGCCGGATCTGTCTCGCGCAGAAGCGCGGCGGCCCTGCGGTGTTGCGCCGGCGTCATCAGGAATGTCCCATCCTGGGATTTCTGCGAGATCTTCATCTTGTTTCCGCCGCTTGAACGCGCGTTCATAGCGGTCCCTATCTTCCATCACCGCGCGCTCGAAGGCAACCAGGGCGTCGCGCTCGCCCTCCTTTTCCATGATCTCGCGGGTGCGTTCCAGCAGCGGCGCGTCGATGGTTTTCGGGTCGATCTCGGCCTCGGCCAGCTGGTTGTCGATCTCGCGCTCGATGAAGGCGCGGTTTTCCACAGGGTCGAATGCCTCGCCGCGCTCGCGGCCCTCGATATAGCGGCGCTTGCCCCGGCTTTCGTCGTCAATCGCGCGCAACAGGTCGTTGACGGTGGAGGTGGTGACGCCGCCGCGATCGGCGCCCTGGTCGCGGAAATAGCCGGCTTCCACGGCGGCCTCGCGCGCGCGATCGAGGCTCATGCCGCTCTTGCGCACAAGCGGGCCAAAACCCGGCACGAAACGGCCGCCGTCGAGAATGGCGTCGAGTTCGGGATCGGGCCTGAGCCCGCCGCGCCGCGCCAGAAACTCGAACAGCGAAAATGTCTCCGGGTCGCGCGCCGCAGGTCCGCGTCTGGCCTTGGGCGCATTCAACGGCACCGGCTCGATCTCGCCCGACGCCTTGATCGCCGGCATCGGCAGGTCTGCCAGCGCCGCCGGTGCATCCGGTGCGGCGATGTCGCGAATGCCGCGCCATGTCCGCTTGAACTGCGAATTGAACTGATCGACCGGCAGGGTGCGGTTGCCCCTGGCATCGACCTGCAGCGCCATGACGGTTTCGACTATTTCCGAAATCTGCCGCTGCAGATCCGTCATCGCGGCCGGATTATCGGCAAAACCGGCCGGGTGCCACGTCTTGCCGTCCCAATGCGACACGCGAAAATCGTCCGGCAGCGCCTCGATGTAGATGTCCGCCCTGGTTGCGCGGTCGATCGCGGCCGACAGGGCATCGGTGCGCACCGGCGGTTCCAGCGCCCGCAGCTGCGCAACGCGCGCCGGCGGCAACACGTCGAAAATCACGTCCTCGAACGGTGACGGTCCCGCGTCGCCGTCCAAGCGGGCGGCAAGGTCGGCGGTCGAAAGGCCCGAGAATTCCGAGCGCGGCGGTTCGGCCGGCCGGCGGACGGGCGCGCCCTGATCCATCGCGGTCGCGGCGTCCTCGATCGCGCGCTCCTGGGCGATGCGCGCTTCGGCGACGGCCTCCGCGTCGGCGCTCCTGGCCGGCGGCAATTCCGCGATCTGATCGCTCACGACCTGGTCGCGCTCCAGCGCGCGCGCCGCCGCCTCGAAGTCCTCCGGCGCCAGATCGTCCATGACGCGCCAGGCCGGGGCCATGTCGAATTCGCCGAAGGCGACGGGATCGCGCTGCGGATAGACGCGGCCGCGCTCGGCGATCGCGGCATCCTCTCCGCTCAGAAAGCCGCGCGGCTCATCGTTCGGTTCGGGCGGCGTGCGCGGCGGGATTTTTTCGGTCCGCGCGCGAGCGCGGGCGGCGTCGGCGATCGCGAAGTCTCCGGCGCCGGGGGCGCCGGCCGGATCGCCCTCGCCAAAGGCCGCCGGATCCCGCCTCGGGTAAACCCTCCCGCGTGCGAGCGCATCCGCGTCGTCAGGGCTCAGAAAACCGATAGGGTCGCCCGGCCCCAGCGGACTCCGTGGAGGGGTTTTTTCCGTCCTGACGCGCGCGGCCGCCGCCGCCGCGATGTCAAACTCGCCTGTGACGCCCCTGGCGGAATTCACGGCCTCCCCGAAGGCGACGGAGTCGCGGCCGGGATAGGCGGTGCCGCGATCGAGCGCGGTCGCGGCCTCATCGTCCAGATAGCCGATAAAGCTGCGCTCGCCGTTCCAGTCCGCCAGTTGCTGTTCGGGTGCCGGCCGGCGGCCGCGAACATATTTCAGGCCGGCGCCGGCGGCGCGGAAAAACCCGGCGAGGCCCGCCGCGCCGGCGCCCGCCTCCAGCACATTGCCGGCGGCCTGCGACCAGCCGGCTTCCAGTTCCAGCCTGGCGCGGTTGCTCTGGATCACCGGCTCCTGGACGGCCTGGATCCCGGCATTGAGCAAAAATTCCCGGCCGAGCATTTTCAGCACCGGCCCTTTCAGCGGGCCGCCGATCGGGATGGTGGCCAGGTTGACCGGATCCACCACCTGGCGCGCCATGCCGGTCAGGAAAGCCAGCCCGTTTCCGCTCAGGCCATAGGTCGCCGCGCGCACCTCTCCGGCGTCGCGCTCGATCGCCTGCGCCTTTTTCGCCGCGTTCAGCCGCACGTCGAACAGCGGCTCCAGTTCGCGGCGCTTTTCCGCGTCGAGATCGGCGGTCATGAAGCGGATATGATCGACACGCTCCTCCACCGGCACCGACACGCCCATCCGCATCCGGCGGCCGGCGAGGCTTTCGGCCTTGCCGAGCAATTCCTCGTAGGCATCCTCGGTCGGCTGGAGGGAACCCGTGAGGGTGTCGAGCCCCGACGCCGCCCATTCCGCCGACACGATTTCGGACAGCGTCGCAGGCGCGCGCGCGGCCGGCCGGGTGGCGAGCTCGTCCAGATAATCGCGTTCGGCCGCTTCCGGCGTCATGGTGCCATCCCGCTCTCGCCCGCCGCCGCGCGCGCCGGCTGTTTGCGCGAAGCCAGCCAGGCGAGATCCAGCACCAGCGGCCGTCCGTCCTGGTCCAGCACCGGATGGCCGCGCCCATCGGCGGACGGCATCAGCACCGCGTAGCGGGATCCGCCGACCTGCAGCGGCTTCAGCTGCGCATGGCGCGAGATCGTGCGCGCCGGCAGGACGTTGCCGCGCGCGTCGATCGCGCCGCCGGAGAACGCCACATCGTCCTCGCTCAGATTGTCGATCACGTCGAGCGCGCGGCCGCGCCCGAGCATCGGCGGCAGCGGCACGCGCACGCCGTTGCGCGTCACGATCGGCCCGGTGATGTCCTCGATCGCCTTCTCGCGCAGCGACTGATCGGGTGTCTCATACAGCGCATTGGCGCGGCCCGCGCGCGCGACCGCCACCGCTTCCGCCGCGCGCACCACGCTGTCCTGCATCTGCGCCGAGGGATACAGATCGCCGCCGACCGTCACGGCCAGCGCCGAGCGCAGCACGTCGCCGCCCTGCTTTTCGCCCTGCGCCTTGATAAGCGCCTGGCCGTCGAGAATTTCGCGGGCGAGTGTGGGCCGCTCGATCATCACGCGGCCGGCAAAGGCGGTGACGTTGTCCTTTCCGAACACCTGCTCGATCGCCTCGTCATAGACGCCGCGCGGCAGGTTGCGCGCGAAGGCGCCGATCATCGCCGCGCGCTCGCCGGATCCGGCCTGCGCCATGCGCTCTTTCAGCGCGACCGCTTCCTGCGCCTTGAACGGCTTGGCGCTGCCGAGCCACAGCGATTGCGCGCGCAAGGCTTGCTGGCCGCGATGTGCCAGGGCGGCCGCAAAACCCGGCTCCTCCGGCGTTGCGCGCGGGTCGATCACGACCGCGCCGGCGCGCGGATAGGCGCGCTCGAACAGCGCGACGGGCTCGCGGTCTTTCTTGTCGGCGATTTCGGCGTTGACCGCCTTCAGCGCGGTGAGCCGGCGATAGGTTTCCGGGCTGGTATCCTTGCCGGAGCGCACCGCCGCCTCGACCTGGGCGAGTTCGGCTGCGTTGACCGCCGGCGGCCGCGCATAGGCTTCGTCAATCACCGGCTTGAGCGCCAGCTGCTCGCGGATGTCGCGGGCATATTCGGCCGATTTCAGATCGCCGGTGGCGGCGGCGGCATCGGCCTTGCGCAAGGCTTCGGCAATGCGGCCGTCATCGACCGGATAACGCTCCCTGATGAGATCCAGCACCGGATCGTTGCTGCGGTCGGTCGAAGCGGCGACGCGCGCGGCATGGTCGGCGCGGGTGCGGGCGGCGGTGGCCGCGCTCGCGATCGTGGTGAGTGCGCGGTATCTGGAATGCGGCGCGGCGAATTCGGTGTCGTCCAGCTGCGCGCGCGCGGCGGCGGGATCGGTTTCAGCCTGCAGGTGCAGGCGGTCGATTTTCAGCTGGTCGGCGGCGCTGCCGGCGGCGGTGCGATACCGCTCGCGTTCGTCGGCATCGAGCAGTGGATAGTTGTTCGCGTCGGCGAGCGAGGCATAGGCGCCTTCCGGGTTTTCGCGGATCTGGCGCAACAGGTCCGCGCGCGCCAGGCCCCGGCCGGCCTGCAGCTTCATGTTCGCCGCTTCCGCCGGCGAGATCCACAGCGACGCCGCCACGCCGTCGATGTCGTTCTCCCATTCCTTCATCACCGCCGCGCGCTCGACCGGCGACGCCGCGTTGACCGCGCGGTTTTCGTAAGCGACGCCGCGCTCGATCAGGCCGGCGCGGTTGGTGCTTTGCTCCAGGCCGAGCGCGGCCTTGCGCACATGGCCGGCCGCGGGCAATTGCGAGCGGGCAAACCAGGTCTCGAATTCCGCGGTCTTTTCCGGCCCGACGCGGAGATCCTTCATCACCTCGCCTTTCATGCGGGCGATTTCAGTGCCGAAATTCTGCGGCGCGTTCTGGAAGTCGGGATCGCGCGCAAATTTGGTTTCCAGCGCGTCGATTTCGGTCAGCGCGCGGGTTCTGGCCTGGGCCACGCGCGTGTCCTGTTGCGCGTTTTCCAGCGCGACCGCGAAGCCCTGGCCGGCGCGGCCGAGATCCGCCGCCGCCTCGCCGATCGCGGCGCCGGCGCCGGCGAGGTTCGGCACGTCCTGCGGCTGGACGGTGAGCGCCGGCGCCTGCGGCGCGGCACTCTGCGAAAGATATGTGGGAGCGCGGGCCATCAGCGCAGCCCCGCGTCGAAGTTGAGCAGGAACGGATCGGCCGATGCATCATAGGCCGGGCCGGATGTCTTGCCGCTGTCGAAGCCGCCCGACAGGCCCGCCCATTTGGTCGCGCCGGTGAGCAGCGCGGTGCCGGCGCCGAACAGGCCGGACACCAGCGCGGCGGTCGATTTTTCCAGTTCGGCGATTTCGGTGAAGGCCGAGGCGGACGCCTTGCCGATCGTGGAGGCGACACGCGCCTGCGCGTCCGCCGCCTCCAGCGCCCCGCGCGCGCGGATCAGCCCGGCATCGACCTCGCCCTGCGCGGCGGTGAAGCCCGCCAGCAGCAAAGGCGAGCCGGTGGACGGGTCGATGTTGTTGGCGGCGAAATGCGCGGTCTGGCCGCCGATCACGCGCTCGACCTGGCTCAACAACCGCGAGCTCTCGAAGGCGGACCGCTGCAGGGCAAAGTCACCCTTGAGCCCTTCGGTTTCCGCGTTCTTGAGCAGGATCTCGGTATTGCCGCGCGCGATCTGCGCGGAGATCCTGTGCGCGGACGACGATGAAAACCCGCGATACATATTGCCGGCGACGCCCAGCGTCGATGAGCCCAGGCCGATCATTTGCGTGATGTCGCACATCAGCCGGTCTCCAGCACATCGAGTTCCGGCGACAGGCCGGTGAGGGTGAACGGCATGGTGTCGTCGCCGCCCACCTCGATCACGGCATGCGTCGCCGCCTCGCATTCGATCGGACCATGCACATAGGTGCCGGTGCGCAGCGCGATCGGCGTGCCCTTCTTCTTGCCGCCGGTCGGATGCAGCATGTGTTTCTCGCCGCCGTTGCAACGGACATAGCCGCCGGCGGCATGCACCACGTCCAGCACGACATGATGCACGGTCTTTTGATCGCCCTTGGTGGATCCCGCCTGGGTGTTGAGATCGAACGCAAGCGACACCGCTTTCCAGGCGATCGGCAGACCGATCACGACATCCGATGCCGCGCGCGGCAGGGCCACGTTGCCGTTCTCCGGCACGATCTGACGCGGCCGCATGGCGCCGTCCGCGTGAATGGCGACTTCTTGGCCGATCAGGTGCGGCACCGCGAATGTCGTCGCCGGCGCGCCCTGATAGCGCAGCCCGCAATCCACAAACCAGGCGCCTTCGGCGGTCGGCGCATCGTCATCGGCCGGCTCGAAAAAGTCGGTCAGGATCTCGCTGTAGCGTTTGGTCTCGCCGGCGATCGTGCGCCGCACGATGAAATGAACCTCCGTCACGCTTTCGTCGGCGGACGGCGCGCAGACCACGTCCTCGACATAGCCGTTGGTCATCGGGTGGCGATGCAGCGCCAGAACCTTTTCCTCCGGGTCGAAGGTCAAGCCGCGCAGATCTCCGTTCTCGCACCAGATCCAGGCGAGCCGGTTGGGGTCGCGCTGGAACGCGATGCCCTGCGCCTTGCCTTTCAGGATGTGGCGCGCGGCCTTGGTGATTTCGACGACATCGAGAGACGATGTGTCGTCATCGAAGCGCACGAAATGCAGGCGTCGTTTGGAGCGGCCGATGGTGAGCGCGCCGCCATCGACCACGGCCGGCACATGCGCGGCCGAGCCCTCGTTTTTTTTCGGGCGCAGGCTGAAATTGTCGATCGTGATGGCTTCGTACAGGCTCGCCGGCCGGCCGATCCATTCGCTGTCGCGCAGGCCCAGCACCAGCGCGCCGCCGCCGGACAAGACCCATTCGATGTCGGGCAGCGATCCGTCCTGCGAACGCAGCGCGACCGCCAGCGCGCTGTCGGGATCGCCGGCGATTTCCTCGACCGAATACAGATCCGAGGGCCGGGTCAGCCACAGGCGGTTGCCGCGCGCGAACAGCAGCCGGCCGTCATGCAGATAGATGCGGTCGGGGAAACCTTCATCGGCCGTCCAGGCCGGCGGCCACCAGCGATAGGTGTCGCGCTGCGTCACCGAGAGCGGCAGATGCAGAAGCACATCGGCGGTCGCGTTCTGTTCGTCGGTGACGGCCGTGATGCGGACGAAACCGTAATCGCGGCTCTGGTAGCGCCAGGACACGCCGCCGGTGCCGGACAGAACATCGCCCTCGTCATGCGTGGGCGGGTTGCTTCCGCTGTTGCCGGCCGTGATGACCTGATAGATGCGGCCCTGCCAGCGGCGCAGAACGGCGGTCGATGACGAATAATTCTGGAATACGACCTCGCGCACGTCGATGAATATCTGGAAGGAGCCGCCGCCATCGTAAACGTTGTGATGGCGCGCGGTGATCCAGATGTGATTGTAGGAGGTGAGCGCGTTGTTGGAGACCAGGTTGAACGAGGTGACGCCCGCTCCCACGGTCAGTTCGCACAGCAGATCGCCCACGGACGCGCTGGCCGGCGCCGTCCCGGCCTTGCCGCGCAACTCCCACACCGTGTTCCACGATATGCCGACATCGAGCGTGACTTGCGCGCGCGCCACCGCCGAAGCCGCCGCCAGCGACTTTCCGGCATGGACCTTCTCGCCGGTGAGCGGGTTGGCGCGGCCGACCGTGCCGGCATTGCCGTCGAACATCGCCGCCAACCCGCTCAACAGGTTGAAGTTGCCGAAATTCGACGACCCGGAATAGCTGATATTGGAAAAGGTCAGCGCGATCGTCTCGTTCACGGTCCACAGCGGAACAAAGGTCAGGTCAACCTCGTCCAGCCGCAACGGCTTCCCCACATGCGCGGCGGTGAAATAGTTGAAGCCGCTGGTGAGCGTGACGGCGCCGATCTGCGCGCTGGCGCGCATGGTCTTTGCCGTATCGAGGTTCTGGTCGCCGACCGGCCCGTTCGTCGGCTGATATTCCGCCAGCACCCAATCGTCGTGATCGTTGCGGGTGATGGTGCGCGGGGCGTGGCCGGCGCAGACCACGAACATCACATTGCCGACCGACACCGCGCGCAGGTTGGGCAGATCCGCTTCCGCCCAGGGAATGTCGATCTCGTAGGGATCCGCGCCATCCAGCACATAGCCGCCGTCGCGCTTCACGCGCATCTTGCCGCCGTTGAACACCAGCACATAGGTGTCGCCGGCGGTATAGCGGAAGGTCCATTGCTTGCCGCGCTGGCTTTGCGTCCTGAGCGGCAACTGAAAGCGGGTGCCGCCGCGCCGCGCCAGGCCGCCCTCCATCAGCACGACTGCGTTTTCCAGCCGCGCCAGCCCGGACTGGTTGCGCGCCAGATTTTGCCGCGCATGCAGAACCGGCCCGATCTCGCCGGAGGAGAACTTGGTTTTTTCGGCTAGCGCCTCGATCATGACGCATCCAAATGTTTGCAGGATGCGCGCGTCATCTGCGCCTCGCGGCGATCCAGCTGGTGCTTTTCGAGATCGCGCCGCGCGCCTTTTCCTTGCTGTCGGTTCTTGCGGCGTCGTTGAGGCTGTCGCGCGCGGCCGCGCGCAGATCCGCAATGATGTTCTTGTTCTTGGCGATCGTCGGCGCGGCGCGCGCGGCGAGCGCAAACTCGAACGCGATCAGCAGCTGCGCGTCCCACAAGGCCGGCGAGACGATGCGCCTCGAATAGCAGACCAGCGGCGCGGTCGAGGTGGTGACCAGGATCATCGCCTCCTCGGCGCCCTCGGCGGCTTCCACCGCCCATTCGTCCTCGGCGAGATCCGCGACCGAGCGCACGCGCAGGCAATCGGACGGCATGCGATAGCGGTTTTTCAGCGGCCCGGTGCTTTCGCCGGCCTCCGGCGACGGCTCGATCCAGGCCGTGCAGCAGTTCCAGTCCTTCGCGCGCTGGATCTGGTCGCGCACGTCGCCGAAGGCGCGGCGCAGGGTTTTTGCCTTGTGCGTGGCCTCGGTGAGATTGCCAATCGGCGGCTCTCCCATGTGGGAGAGCGCGCCGTTGGCGGCGGCCGTTTCGGTGCCGGCACGCGCGGTCATGGCGCCCTACTTCTTGATGAAGTCGAGCATCATGGTGATGTAGCTGTCGGCGGTGGATGCCGCCTTCATGGTGCCGACCAGGTCATAGACGCGGCCGGGATCGCGGCTCAGGGCTATAATTTCCCAGAGCCGCTTGGCGTAGTTGTCGGCGGTGATGGCCGCGATCGGCGACTTGGTGCCGGCCGAGGTCAGGTTGAGGCCGTTGGCGAGGCCGTCGAGCGTGACGAGATCGCCGCGATATTCCAGGCCCAGATCGTAGTCGGCCAGCGTGGTGATCGAGCCGTGATACAGCAGCGAACGCGGGTCGATGATCGCGTGCGAGGGGATCTGGCCGAAATAATGCTTGGAATTGGCGCTGTCGCCGTTGGCGACAGCAATCGTGCTGACGATGTTGCGCGGCCGGCCTTCGGCGAACACCGCCTGGTGGTCCGACAGATTGGCGAGGTTGCGATAACCTGCGCCGTATTTTGTGACTTCACCCATGTTGCTCTCCTGGTTTCGGTTAAATCCGACGCTGCGCGCGCTTGCCGCCTGCGGCATTCGCGCCACTCAACCCACAACGCAGTCCGAAGGCCCGCCGCGCTTGCGCGCGGCGGGTGTGTCCGGTCAGGACGGGATCTTGTTGAGGATCTTGACGACCTTCTCGTCCTCAAGACGGGTCGCGCCGAGCCATTCCTCCATGTAGCACTGCTCACGGAATTTCTTGGCCGGGTTCGGCGCCGATCGCACATCCAGGGGGGCAAACCGCCCCCATGCCATGCCCGACTTGCACCACAACGCCGCCGTCGAAGTGGAGGCGGTGTTGGCGACGCGCTTGGTGGTGTGGATCGGAATGCCGAGGATCGACTTGACGCGCTTCTCCTCGATCACCGCCTTGTCGCGATAGTCCTTCGACACGAAAATGATGTCGTCGTAGAGCTGGCGGTTCTCGGTCGGATCGAGCGCCAGATGCACTTCCTCCTCATCGAGATCAATGTCGGAATTCTCGAAATGCATGAAGCCGTCGAGGATCTTGGCGACGTTCATGCCGACATCGGTGGCGCTGTCGGAGGAGCCGACCGTCACCGCGACGGTCTGGCCGGCCCATGCGGAATTGCTGGTGGCGCCCTGCTTGCCGATGATGCGGACCCCGAACAGGGCGGCCGCCATGATGACGTTGCGGCCGCGCACCAGCGTGGACGCGCCCGCCTGCACATACGGCGACTTGTAATCGGTGAGCGCCTTGATCTGATCTTCCTTCTCGATCAGCTTGCCCCATTCGATGTGACGCGGCACGCACCAGACCGGCTCGTGGCTCGCCTCGACATCGGGGGTGTCGCCGCCGCGCGGGCCGTCGATAATGGCTTCCATCGCGCCGAGAATATCGACCATCTGCATGATCTCGCCGTTGAGCGAGGGGTCGAACATGAAGGCGTTGTCGAACTGCGCTTTCTTCTCCTGCACCGCCATGATGACGTTCTCGCGATACGTCACGCGGTGGGTGTCTGTAACCGGACCCATGATGAGCTCCTGATCGCGCGCGGCGGCTCGCGGCCGTCCGGCGCCTGTTGCGTTGATGGTCAGGGTTGCTCGGCCGGGTTGCGGCTGCGGATGCAGCGGGTCCGTCCTGCCGTTTAGCGCCTGGGTGGGCGGCGCGGCTTTCGCGCGGGTCAGCCGGGTCCGTCAGCGACGGGTTGCGGGCAGAAGCAAGCTAGACCGGCATTGGCGCCGTCAATCGTTCGGCGGGCGAGGCAATGTTGCCCCACCCGCCGTATCGCTTAATCCGTGAAGGCGCCGGCGCAATCGGCGCGCACCGCCTGCACGAACGCGCCGGCGCGGAACTCGAACTGCCATCCGTCGCTGTCATGCTTGCCATCGGCGATGTCGAAGGTCTTGCCGGCAAAGCGATCGCTGGCGCTCGCCGGATAGACGCCGCCGGCGGCCGCCGCCGGCAGATCCCTGACGAAGCCGCGCGCAAAGGACGCGACGCCGCCGGCGATCGGAGCCGGCTTCTTGGTCGCGACGGCCGCCTTCGCCGGCGCTGCCTTTGTCGATTTCGCTTTTTTCCTGGGGGCCATCGCGCCCTCCTCTCTGCTGGTTGCGGGTCGGACGGCGCGGTTACGCCGCCTGTTTCTTTTCGGCGGCGGCCAGGCGCTCGGTCAGCTTTCGCCACTCGGCATTCACGGCCGCATGCTGCGCATGCATCGGGTCGCTCATCGCGCGGCGCTTGTTCTCGTCCGCCTTGAACGCATTCATGCTGGCGCGGATGCCCTCGATCGAGGCCGGCAAAATGTTGTTGCTGTTGTTGTCGGGGTCGATCAGCCTGTCCTCGCCAAGTTTCTCGCCGAGCGCGGCGAACATCTTGAGCAGACGCGGCGCGCCGACCAGCTTTTCAAGTTCGCTGGCGTCGTCCACGCCGATGCCGAGCGCGGACGCGGTGCGCTTTGCGATTTCTTCCTTGCGCTGATAATCGTCCTTCCACTCGGCCTGCAGCGCGGTCTTGAGTTCCTGCGATTTCAGCGCGCCGCTGGCCTTGGTCTCGCCGAGCCGCTGCTTGACGAAGCCGAGCATTTCATCGTGCAGCGCCTGCGCCTGCGGCAGCGGTACGCGATGCTTGTGCGCGGCGGTGCGGAAGGTGTCCCACAGCTGGCCGTCATACTCGAAGCCGAGATCCTTCTTGGCGTTGTCGTCCAGCGCCTTGAACTGATACTCCTCCGGCTTTTCCTTCCAGCCGAGTTCCTTCCAGCCGCCCCATTCGTTGATCTTGCCGTCCGCCGGCCGCTCGAACACGTTGCGCGACGACGCCATGCGATGGCTTTCGCGCGCGGTCTGGAACGCCGCGTTGGGGTCGGGGAATTTGCGCTCCTCGATGAAGGCGACGTTCTCGGGCGCCAGGTTCAGCGACTTGTACCAGGGCTCGCCGCCGCCGTTTCCGCCGCCTGTGCCCTCGCCTTCGCGCGCCACGGATGACAGCAACAGATTTCGCCATTTCAGCATTTCACTCTCCCTTGGTGGTGGTCGTCGGTTTGCGTTCGATGAGGGCGTAGAGATCGCCCGGATCCTGTTTGGCGAGCGCGAGAATTTCATTCGCCAGCTGGCGGCGGCCCTCGTTGATGCCGTCGCCGAACACATCGCCCGGCGTGCGCGCCAGCGAGCCATAGACGCCGCCGCGCAAGGCGATGTCGGCGAGCAGATGCGGCGACTGGCGAAGCGTGGCGTATTCGGTGATGACCGCCCAGGCTTTGGTCTTGAACGGCCAGACCTGCCGGAACCAGGCGACGGCCTTGTAGGGTGCGGACGGGTCGATCATGCGGCGGGCCTGCGCTGATCGGCCAGGGTCTTGGCCTGTACGGCATGGCTGGCGACCGCCGCCGTCTCGACCGCCTGCGCGGTCTGTTCAAGCTGGCGCTGCTGTTGCTGCAGCTGCGCGCGCGCGCGGCGCGTTTCCGCCACCACCTGGGGATCGAACAACAGATCCGGCACATCGGTGAATGCGGACACGACATGCTTGGCCGCCACATCGTTGTTCCAGTTGTCGCGCACCGCCGGATCGGTCACGGCCAGCTGTTCGAGGCCCTGATGCGCCTGCAGCACCGAGCGCGCATTGGCAAACCGCTGCACGCGCGCCAGCGGGCTTTCAAACTCGACGGTCAGCTTGCGGCGCGTCAACTCCATCGGCACCGGCGGGATCTGGCCGGCGCGCTGCAGGATGCGGAAGCGCCGCCACACCCATTGCGCCAGACCTTGCGTCTGCAGGCGCACGAGGTTCGGCGCCATCAATTTGAGTTCCTGCTCTTTCCAGCCGGAGAATTCGCCGAGCGTCATCTGCGGCCGGTTGACGACCTGCATCATCGAGAAGCGGAAGGCCATGCGGATCGCGGCGCGGCGTTCCTCGGATTTCTTTTCCGACAGCGAATATTTGCCGCCGCGATCGAGATATTCGGCCATGCGCTTGCCCTGGTCGGTCATGGTGCCGTGCAGAACCGCGCCGGGCACCACATCCGCCGCCGTCAGCACGCTTTCATCGTTGAGCAACAGCACCTTTTCGGCGTCGAATTGCGCGGCGACGATCGCGCTGCGCTCCATTTCCTGCAGCATCGCGGCGTCGGATTTCGAGGTGTGGCCGGGACCGGAGCCGTAGGCGGATTTCGCTTTCTCGTTCCAGGTCGGGACGTGATAGGGAAATTCGTAATAGCCGCCCTCGATGTAGAAATCCTTGATGTCCGGCGAAACGTAGCAGGACAGCCACGGCTTGGAGCCGAGGCGGTTCGGATCGAATTCGGGATTTTCCGACACCGCGTGGACGATGATTTTCTTGTCGTTGTCGCCGAGCATTGAGGCGTCGAACTGAGTGCCGAAAAAGCCCTTGATCTGCTTTCCGGTCAGCATGAACTTGCGGTGAAATTCGTTGGTCGCGCCGGTGGCGTCGGTCGCCATGTAGCTTTCACCGACCGGGATGGCGCGGTCGATGATCTGCTGGCGGCCGATCCATTCCTCCTGGTAGAACGGGCCGAAACCGAAGGCGCCGAGATTGGCGAGCCAGGCCGGCGCGCGCGAATAGAACGGCGACACTGCCGGTGACACCGAGCCGAACACTGCATTGGCGGCCCCCCAATTGAATTGCTTGACCGGCCCCCACTTGGCGAGATCGGGATCGTCGGCGACGCCGAAGCCGAACCAGCGATCGGTCGGATTGATGCCCTGGCCGAACAGCCCGCCGACAAAATCGTCCAGCGCATAGATCGGGGTGGCGTCGAAGATTTCGGGATCGGTCGTGTCGCGCCGGTTGCCGTCGCTCTCGCCGTCGAAGTCCTGATCGTCCGGCCGGAACAGCCGGGCGATTTCCTTCCAGGCGCGCTCCTCGGGACGGCGGGCGGTTTCGAGTTCGCCTTGCCGGGCCAGCTTCGCCTGCGCGCGTTCATCGGCCATGCCCCTCTCCTATTCGCCGAACAGCGTGGTGACGCCGACACTGGCGGGACCGAGGGTTTCGCCGGAAAATACATCGAGCGACGACTTGCGCCGGCGCATCGCGCGTTCCGACGCCTTGCGGGCGCTTTCCGAGTCGCGCGGATCCACCATCGAGGCTTCCGCGCGCGCGAGCGCATCCTCGGTCAGCTTGCGGGATTTTTCCGCTTCATCGAGCGCGCGCTTCTGCATATCCAGCGCCGGGCCGTAATCGGGCTCGTTCGCCTTCTTGGCGCCCAGGCCGAGCAGACTGCCGGCCAGCACCGAGCCGCCGAGGCCAAAAAGCGCGCTCACATCGCACATGCCCAAAGCCCTTTCAGGTTGACGGTGGCGACGCTACGCCGGCGGCGGCCGCGTCAACCGTGTCCAGGCTAGCCGGATCGGGATGCAGCCAGGCCAGGTTCACAAAATTCTCCGGCGGCACGCCGCGCCGGCGCATGACGCCCTCCGCGCAGAAGCCGAGCCAGGCCAGCCAGTCGAGCGGGAATTCCGGCGTCTGCAGCACGGTGAGTTCGGCGCGCGCGACATTCGGCACCAGCACCATCGGAATGAACCGCTTGCGGATATGCCTGACGGCGGGCCGGGCGATCGCCGGCCAGCGATCGGTCATCACCATTTGCACGGCGGCCAGGCGCGGCCCGATCAGCCAGGCGCCGAGGAGCGCGGCCGGAAAGCCGTCATCGTCGCAAAGCGCCTCCAGCCGGATGCACATATCCGCGCGCGCCAGGATCTCGCGCGCGATCAGCGCGCGATCGCGATGAAAGCGCAGCGCGAACAATTCGCGCGCGTTGTGGTCGCGCATGTCGTTGCAGACCTGAAAGACATCGGCCTCGCGCGCCGCGACCGCGATCATCGCGCGCCTCGCCGCAGCGGATTGTAGCGGCCGGCCTCGCGCGCCTCGCGCCGGCGCTTCTCGCGTTCGGCCCTTACATCGGTCTTGCGCTTGCGCGCTTCATCGGTGCCGCATTCCATCGCGCCGTATTGCTCGGCGTCGGCAACGTGCGTGTCGAATGTCGGCATGACCGACGACAGATCGTTGGTGCCGCGCAGCTTGCGGAATTGATAGGTCTGCAGCTTGCCGCGCTTCAGTCCCTTGCAGGACGGATCCAGCAGATAGCCGGGGCGGCCGGGACCGCAATTCAGCGCGATCTTCGCGCGCACGGCATCCCACCGCCGCGACGGCTCGTTGCTCTTGGCGAGATCGACCGGGCGGCCGAGTTTTTTGGCGAGACGCTGGCGCTGCGAGCCCTTCGACACGCGATCGTCGTCGCCGCCGGCGTTTTCCTTGTCCTCGCCCGCGCGCATCGAGGGGTCGCAGACGGTGCGGAATTCGCAATTGCGGAACCGCTTCGCCTCCAGCGACAGCATCGCGTCGCCGAGTTCTTCGATGCCGCCGCGCTCCATCGCAATTTCCGCGAGAACGCGCAGCTGCCCGTCCGGCATTTCCTGCATGTAGGCGGCCGCCGGCTGCAATTCGTTGTCCACACCGATGATGACCGGCAACACCGGGTCCGGCTGCAGCGTCACTTGCGACATCATCGTGGTTTCATCGAAGCGATCGTAAACAAGATCGCTGCCGCGCGAGACGCCGGGAATGCCATCGACCATGCGGCGGATCCACCACGGATTGGCGGCGTTGAGTTTGATCTGCTGGTCGTAATAGCCGCGCCCGCCGAGCGCCTGCAGGTTTTCGGCGTCGGGATGGCGGCCGCCGGGCTGGCGATACAGCTTGAAGCCTTCGGGCAGATCCTCGAAAAATTTCTTGTAGGACCAGTTCAGGATGTCCGGCGCGTTCATGTCGCCATAGACCTGGCCCTGGCGCCCGGTCACTTCCGCCGGCGGCGAGCGGCCGACGCGGCCGATCAGCCAGATCAGCAATTCCTCCGGCATGGTGTCGATTTCAGGGAGCAGCACATCGGTGAATTCGAGGCCGCGCAGATCCTCGACATTGGCATCTTCGCCGAAGGCGAGAAAATGCGCGGTGATTTCCACAAGCCCCCAGGCATCCTGATATTCGATCACATGGGTTGCGGCGCGCGGCGATGAGCCGGTCCATTTCGGGAATGTCGTGCGCGGAAAAACTTTCCACCACGAGGGGATTGTCGCCTTCCACAAACTGTCGTACTTCTGGCGCCAGACGCCGATGACATATCGGCGAACCCCGTCCGCACCGGGAAACACCCTTTGGCTTTCAACCAGAACCTTTTTCTGTCCGGCGATGGTCTTGCCGCTGCCTTGCGGCCCGCAGATCACTGCGACCTCGCAAAAGTCCAGAATGTAGAGGTCGGAAATCGGCCCCGCCGATCGCAGCAGGTTCACGTTGCCGGACGGCCGCGCCTTCATCGCCTCGCGCACCACATCGGGATGCGCCTTGCGGAATTCATCGTCACATTCCAGCGACCGCATCAGGTTTGCGCTCAGGTCGGTGCGCTGCAGATGATCGTTGAGAGATCCGAAATCGAGCGTCGTCATGCGGCGCTCGCTGACAAGCCTGCGCAGTCAGCGCCTGCGCTTGGGTTTTTTGTGCGCGCGTAACAGCCGCACCTTCCCCGCACCCCGCGCCCCGGTTCGACCGTAAAAAGTTTCCGCGCACTTCGTCCCTCGATCGGCCGTCGCGATTGCGAAAAATCGGCAGGGGTCGATTGCAATCTCAGGAACGCACCGGCGGCAGGCGGGCGCGATCGCGCTTTCGGGGGCCGGGGTCGCGGGCAGACCGGGGGGCGGGTCGCGCGCGCGAGGCCGGTGGGGGTCGGCGCCAGGCCGCGCGCGGCCGTCTCACGAACGCGTGGCCGGCGAGCGCATGCCCGCCGGCCACGGCGCCAGGCGGCCGCACGCCGCCGGCGCGTCATCACCGGCCGATGGCGAGCGGCCGATGATTTCGGATCAGCGGCCCAGGCCGCCGAATGTGTCGCATTTTCAGTCACTTGCCCTCCTCGTGAGACAAGCCGCCGTGAGACACGGCATCGGGCGGCGCGGGAAGTGCCTGATTTTGTTGGGTTTCTTTCGCCCTGTCGGCGCGCTCCAGCCAGGGCGCGATGGCCTGCATCTGCGGGCCGTTTGCGCCGCCCATGAACATCTGGAACATCGCCGGCGCGACGTTCCCGGCCGCGTCGGTCGGCGCCATCTGCGCGTAAAAGAACCGCGCCAGATCCGCGCGGATCTTGTCGAGCCGGTCGAACGCCTCCAGTTTCGAGCATCCGAGCTCGGCCGCCAGCGTCTCCGGCGTATGCATCGCCCACCGGAACCGCTCCAGCATCGGATCGCCGAACATCTGCCGGCAAAGGTCTTTGATCTCGCGCGTCGCCTTGTTCTGCGCGCCTGGCGGCCGCCCGGCCTGGTCGCGCCGCACCGCCGCCACCGCATGCGCGTGGCGTTCATCGCCCGGCTCAAACCTGGTCGGCGGCAAAAGCTGCAGCTGCTCGCCGGCCGCCGCGTCGCGCGCCGCGGCCGCGTCGCGCGCAGCATCAATGATCGCCGATTGCGTGCCGTCGCCGCCGCTCATGCGAATATCCGGCAATATTTAATTGGTCGCGGCGCGCTGGCTGACCGCTGGCTAGGCCGGTGTCTTTCGATAAGGCTTTGAAGCATTGCCTCTAATTCCAATTCTAGACACTTAAGACAGATCAGACAGACACCCACCCTCGCGCGCCCGCGCGCGCGCGCGTGCGAGGCCGATTAGGTGTCTAGAGTGGCTAATGTGTCTAAGCGCGCCATTCGCCTCGATCTCTCAACGGCTTCCGACAAGACACCGCACTAGCCAGTGGCAAGACACCACCCCGCGCCCGCCGGAAGCAGGCTGGAACGTGCCACGCCGCCCGCCGCGTCAATCACTTTCCGCGCGCGCCCGCGCGTTGCGCGAAGCCGATGCAAGGCGCGGGCGCGCGCGGAGCCTTATTTTCCTGTTCGGGCGCGGGTGCGGGGAAGATCAGCCGACGCGCTACTGGCCTTTGATGAGGCAAAGCGCGGCGCATCGCGGCGCCTGGTGCGGTGAGAACGATTGACGACGCGGCCCTAATGCGCGGCGCCGCATTCGGGCGCGCGCGCGATGCAGGGTGCGACATCCTGCCGCATTTTCTGCCTATGCAAATTCTGCGTATGCTGATTTTGCTAAGGCCGTAGCAGCGGCCGCAACCCGAAAGGACACCACATGACCACCAAGCCGAACCGCCTCCAGATGCAGCAAGAGGCGCTGAACCGCGCGCGCAACGGCGCCTCGCTCACCAATTACGCCGCGATCTTTGAAGGCTTCGCCGCCAAGGGCATCGGCGCCGCCGACATCCATCCGCGCGAGAACGTGTTGACGTTCAACGCCTGGAAGGCGCTCGGCCGCTACGTCCGCAAGGGCGAAAAGGGCGTGAAGGTTGTCACCTTCATTGAGTGCAAGGCGAAGGATGACAGCGGCGAGACATTCCGCCGGCCCTCAACCACGACCGTGTTTCACGTTTCGCAGACCGAGGCGGCCAACTAGTGGGCGCGCTCGCACCCTTCATTCCGGCCGGCGCGATCGCGCTGGCCGGCGCCCTTCTCCTGGCCGTGGCCGCGATCTGCGGCCGGCAAACCGAAAGGAACTAACATGCAGATCATGATTAACGTCCCGGCGCGCCGCATCGCTGACATGATGGTCGGCGCCATCGAAGGAAACCACATGACGCGCGCCTGGTGCGCCGGCGTGTTCCTCAAAGGCATGTGGGAAAGGCAACTCAAGGGTTTCGACGGTTGCTGGTACGACCATGCGCCGGTTTTTGAGGACGGCTTCACGGTCGAAATTCACGAAATTGCAGACGAGAGCAAGCCCGCCGAGGGGAACAACATCGTTCGGCATCGCCGCAATGCCGACGATTTTCGCAAGGGCCTTGCGCTGATGGCGTCCAAGCACGGCCGCCACTTCGGCGACATGATGGCCGAGAACGACGACAACGTGACGCAAGACGTTTTCCTTCAATGCATCGCGCTCGGTGAAGTCCGCTACGGCTGACGCCAGCACCAGCGGCCGCCGCGCGCGGCCGCTCATGGTGGCGTTGCGCCTCCCGGCCGTAGCAGCGGCCGCAACCCGAAAGGACACCACATGGCTAAGAAGGTTAAAATGGTCTGCGCGACCTGCGAAAGCGAGAATGTCAAGGCCGATGCCTACGCCACATGGAGCGTCCAAGCGCAGCAATGGGAATGCGCGCAGACCTTCGACAAAGGCGCCTATTGCGACGATTGCGACGGCGAGACCACGCTTGACGAGGTCGAGATCGGCGAGGCGACCAATGGCTAATCCGCGCGACATCCGTACCGCCTTGGAATGCGGAACGCGTCACCTCGATCGCACCCCTGCAGGCTTGCAGCACGTCCTCGCCGGCGCCGAGCGCGCCGGCCAGGGCGATCTTGCGCGCCGGAAAGCGCAGGCGCCCTTGCGGGCGCGGGCGCCGCAAGCGCCGTGCGATGTCGGTCTGTTTTCCGATGACGCGGCACAAACTGATTTGATCGACATGGCGAGGAGCGGCACCAATGACAATCCTTGAAACGCCGGCATTTCGCATCGGAAAGCACGAATGGCGCGCCGTTGTTCGGGCAAGGTGCGACGGGTCGCGGAAACTTACTTACGAATGGCGGCCGCTCAGATGTGTTTACACCGGACAGATTGACGCCTGGCGCGACTATCATGAGTGGCCGGGCTATGACTTAAACGATGGCAGTTTCGGGGGGATGCCTCGCACTGTCGCCAAGCTATACAACCAGCACGCGGCGGCGATCAAAGCCGCGATTGATGGCGATCATAACCAACCATCCCTGTTCTAGCCCACGGCGTAGCAGCGCCGGCCAACCCAACGAAAGGACACCCAATGGCGAAACTCACCAAGGCGGAAGCCAGGAAACACGCGGCCGCCGTCGCATTGCTGCAGAAGGACGTTCTCACCTTCGATGAACGCTGTTTTGTTCTCGACAACTGGCATGAAGGCGCCAACCATGTGAACGGATCGGCCGGCGCCTTCTTCACGCCGTCCGCGCTCGCGCAGGATTTTGCGATAGACGCCTGGGGCGGCCGCACCATCGACCTTTGCGCAGGCATCGGGTGCCTGGCGTTTCATGTTTACTGGCGCCACCGCGCCGGCCACGGCAGCGATTGCCCGGAGAAGCAGATCGTCTGCATCGAGAAAAACCCGGATTATGTCGCGGTCGGCCGCAAGGTGTTGCCGGAGGCGACCTGGATTTGCGCCGATGTGTTCGCCTTCGATTTTTCGACGCTCGGGCATTTCGGCTGCGCCATCGCCAATCCGCCGTTCGGTTCAACGCCGCGCGCCGGCCAGGGACCGCGCTATAGCGGCCGCGCCTTCGAGTATCATCTGATCGACCTGGCGGCGGACATCGCCGACAATGGCGCCTTCATCATTCCGCAAATGTCGGCGCCGTTCCAGTTCAGCGGCGTGCAGTGCTATCGCGAGTGCAAGAGCGAACATTATCTGCAGTTCGAGGCGCAGACCGGCGTTGAGCTCGCGGCCGGCTGCGGCGTGGATTGCGCCTTCCATCGCGCCGACTGGCGCGGCGTCGCGCCGAGTGTGGAGATCGTGTGCGCCGACTTTGACACCGCCCGCAAGGCGCGGCAGAAGCCGGAGGAGATCGCGCCGGCGCCTCGGCCGGCCGCGCCGGTGCAAGGGTCGCTGTTCGACCTGGTGGCGTAGAACGAAGGCGGGCGCGGCGGTAGCAGCCGCCGCGCCCTATGTCCAACACGTCGAAAGGACTTCAAGCCATGTCGGACGCCAAACCCTACCACAGCATGACGCCGGCCGAATACCTCGCCGCGCTGCAGCGGCTCGGCTTTGCGAGGCCGGGAGGCAAGGCTTACACCACCCAGGGCATTCAGCCGGCCGGCCGCTTCTTTGGCAAGGCGCCGCGCACCGCGCAGGATTGGGCAAGGCACGGGCCGTCAAGCGAAGCCGCGATGATGCTGCGGCTGATGGACGCCCTCAAACTCGACGCCGCCGGCGTTGAGGCGCTGCTCGGCAAGGCGGCGCGGCGCAAGCGCAACTAGGCGCCAGGCTTGTCACACTGCGCCTGCAGGCCGTCGCAGCAATGGCCGATCCCCGATCCGTTGCAGTCCGGGCAAGGCACCCAAGGCCCCTGCGCCACTTCATCGGAATTTCCGAGCCGCTTTATTTCCGCGATCTTGCCGGTTCCCTCGCATCGCTCGCAGCGCATCATTACCTCCGATCATCCTGCTCATATGTAAACGACGCGGTCATCCTTGACCGAGAACGGGCGGCGCTTCTTTGCGTAAATCACCTTCCGCAATTCATCCTCCAGTTCAGGGCGGCGCAACAGGCTGCGGCCTATGTCGTTGATCCCGTAGGTGGTGAAGGCGGTTTTGAAGCCGTCGC